>Ga0181598_1000943_pt1 | contig 28794 bp, 25 predicted proteins | sample 041ome_4_FD_153295 | JGI IMG/M metagenome (GOLD analysis project Ga0181598, IMG submission 153295) | Coastal salt marsh microbial communities from the Groves Creek Marsh, Skidaway Island, Georgia - 041404US metaG (spades assembly) | ecosystem: Environmental > Aquatic > Marine > Intertidal zone >... | reverse complement strand
TGAGTTCACAAAATCGTTCATTTGTCAATATGTTCTCACCTTTCTTTGAAGTGAAACTGATAGCATTCTTGACATTGCCCACTGAAAAGAGTGCAACTAATGTGCAGGAGCAAAATAGGGCCCATCTTAACGAGTTGAATGCTCTTATCGAAAATGAACACATATTTGCGATAGTCTTAGGCTTAATAATAGAACCACTGCAGCAACTAGAGTCAATTGGAGGAGCAAATTTCAAAAATAGCGAGTCAAAATCTCTTCAGCTGGTTTTAACATTTTATCGGAACTTGTTAATAATCGCAGAAGAAGAAAATAACACTCGAGTTAAGAGGATTCTTTCCTCCTGTCTCTTGAGATATGGCTTTTTGGATGTTTTACTAGTATTGGTGCAGAATCATAAGAAAATTCTCAGTCATGAAGACATGGCTCTAACTATCGAGATTCTGCAGCTATTATTTCGAGGCATCCCACCGCAGGTAATTATTGCAGAATTGGATGGTGCTAAAGATATTAGTGAAGATAAAAATAAGACCGCAGATTTAAAGATAGCTTTGAACTTTAAATTTCAGTCACATAGGTTTAAAGGGAAATTTGAACAGGTAAGTATGCTTCACCAAAACAAATTGATGAAAGGTACAATGACATCACAATACAATCAACGTGCAACTCACAAAGAAACGTCATATTTACTTGACGATGGTGCATCATGTTTTTGGAACATTCTACTAGAATCTACACATTTTGGATCGTTCATATATCATGCATGGAGAGATATCGTGAGAACAAGTGGGGATCTTGACCAAAGAGCTACAGAATGGCAAACGAGATGTTATAATCTGTTACAGTTCTCAACTTGTGGTTTACAAATTCTCTCAAAATTACTCTATCACAGCAGTGAACGCAAAATGCAGACAAGTATACAAGCAGTAGCAGACATTTTTGAATCTTCATTCATTCACTGGTTAAGAATGGAGTGGATAGCCTTAGAACAAAAAAAAGATTATTACGGAGCGAATTTAGTTTGTGGCGCAATTGTAGAAATACTATCAATCATTCAAAAGTTATCTGTTTTTGGCACTCAAGTTGAGAAGGACGTGAGTAATTTTCTCATTCGTGAATTATTCTTTAAGACAAAATCTGAGAGTCTTTTGGAACAAACTTGCAGTTCTTTAAAAAAAAATACGAACAAGTTTCCTTCAACATATTTGGTTTCACTTATTTGTATCTTAAATTCTTCTATGAAGATTTTGAAGATACAGCAGGGTTATCATACATCTGATAAACTTCGAGATATTTGGAATATACATGACGATTCTATAATTCAACACCATGTGCAAATACTCAAGAATGAAAATCAAGCAGAGGCAGTTCTGGATTCAGTTTGTAACTACCTGCAAAATTTAGTCAATGCAGGTCACGTAGAAAAGTTGTTCACGTTCCGACATCTCGTTTGTCTACATGGATTTACTGTGACTTCAAAACTCAATCCGAATTTCAGGGCTGGCCCAACCGCAGAGTTGAAAAAAATCTGTCGTTTCGTGTTAAATTGCTTTCTTGCATCCCTTGTTAAGCAGGATCAGAAATGTGATAGACAGAAAATGTTCCTACAGATTCCTGTTTCATAATTTGAGCTTTCGATGAGGGACGATGCAAATAGGCTACGATGTAAATAAAACTTATAAATATATTTATGAGAATATAAACTGTTTGACAAGAGATATAAAGAAATCTGAGCTCAGGTTTATTTTGTGAATAAGTCGACAAGTCCAATTGCATTTTCATTCGCTTCTTCAATAGACCAGTAGTCTTGCGGAACACTCTCAATGTGATTATCTACAATTGAATTCAGACGTATTTTCTTTAGTTTACCCAGTTCTAGAGGAGGATCTGCTGCAACTTCAGAAGGTACTAAGAAAACCTCAATTTTACCCATAATACAGCTTAAGAAGAAGTGAAAATGTCTTTTGGAGTAATCCTTATCATCCTCAGGATCAGGTATTTCAAGGGCAGTTCCGCAGGGAGATCTCACGGCAACAAGAGTAGAGTGCCTCAGACTTGCAACACTTCTAACATCTTCTTTAAGAAGAAACAAATATCCCTAAAGTGAAAAGTTTAATTAGACGTTGAGTCGAAAATAGACCAACCGTTTTACTGCAAACAAGCGAATGTAGAAGAATTTTAAGTTTCTTTACGTGCTGTTCCAAATGCTCTTCCTAACAACTAAATTGAAATAAATTGCATACAATCGTTGATACGTACGATTTCTGATATCAAACTAAATTGAGGGGTGTACTGAATGTATTCAGTCCTCGTGGTGTCACGAACCCAACTCACGCTATTTTTTGATATTTTCTTTATCAAGCCAATTCCTTCCAACACGTTTGTTATGTCGTAAATTCTTCTTTTCTTCACTTGCAGTGTGGTCACCGCATGATTAAGGTCCATGTTTCCAACATTACTAGTTAGAAGTTGCACGAATTTGTTTGTTAACAAGCCAAGTGAGCTAAACGCTTTCAATTTTTAGAAGAAAATTAGATTTCTATGCAAAAAACAAGTACCTGTCACAGCGACAAGATGAGAATACAGGTTCGCAGTTTGACATTTGTGTCAGTTTCTTACTGCCCTAATTTGAGGAACAATATTCTTTCGACTAGTGCCTTGCTGAACCTCCAAGAAGGTACAAGTATCAAGATTTCAAGATCCAAGAGATACACACGTACAGACTGACATAATATACCGCTGTGGAGCACCCGCGTATTTTTGATACCGCGGAATAAACCGAAACACAAAAGAACCCAAAGGAAACACAAAGAAGGTTTTTTGTATTGCACAGAGTGACAAAGGGGCCACACAAAAAGACACTATAGAGACTAGACACAATTAGACACTTCAGTACACTAAGGAAACAATTTACACACAAACCACAATTCACAAAAAGAGCATGCAAGAAAAAATAAAAAAAATACGATGCAAATAACTTTTTTTAAAACGATGTGGGTTTAGGGTAATACGAGTATGAGAAAAACGGAACGGTAGCTCGTGTTCCCATAATAAGAACAAGACGAACTCAAGACGAACTCAAGACGAACTCAAACCTTTCATCGTGTTCTCCAAAGTCTAAACCCTAGCTACATATAAGTAATACTTCATAACAGACTTCAAAGATTATAGATATCCTTCGAGGGCTTAAACGAACTCAAACCTTTCATCGTGTTCTCCAAAGTCTAAACCCTAGCTACATATAAGTAATACTTCATAACAGACTTCAAAGATTATAGATATCCTTCGAGGGCTTAAACGAAGTCAAGAAAAAAGACCACCGAAAAATTTGACTAAAATGGAAAAAGAAGCTTACACATTGTATATAAATAACTTGAACGAGAGGGTAAATGAAACAGGTAAAATTTCGTGTCCTTCAATTCAGCGAGTTGCATGTTACTAATATAGTATATATAGAACTTAGAAAATCACTATATGCGGCATTTTCTCACCTCGGCAGAATTGAAAAAATTTCCACGGCAACTTCCTATAGGGCACGGGGACAAGCCTGGATAGCTTTTGGTGATAATTTAGTTGCATCAGAGGCACTCGCAACGATGCAAAATTTTTTGCTTTACAGTAAACCGATGGTATTGTTGCTTTCTTCTGCTTTATTTTTTCGACAATGTCATACTATTCTATCAGAAACTGGCTTTTGCAAATTCTACGAAAGCTCAGAGTAGCAAAATCAGCACGCAGAGCTCCCCACTTCAAAACTCGAAAGATAAAAAGAATGAGTCTAAAGGTATTGTGGAAAAGGTCCCAAGGGAGAACACCTCATCTACTAGGAAAGATGCTGAAAGTCCAAGCAGCACCTTGCTTGTTGAAGGTTTGCCAGGTAAGTTGAGCTATACTTTAAAAAAAATACACCTAACAGTCAAATGCACAGGTGCGACTACAGAGCAAATGCTGTCTATTCTTTTCAAGCAGTTTGTTGGGTTTGTTGAAATAAGAATAGATAAGGAGAAACCGGGTGTTGCTTTTGCGAGGTTCGGTACTGCTAATGAGGCAGGTAGTGCCCTAGTCGGTCTCCAAGGATTTCGAATAAATGCAACAAGTAGAATGCAGCTTTCACTAGCTAAAGAAGCATCTGGTTAAAAAATTGGCTTATCTATTTTTGAATAATCGAAGATAATATTGCGTGCACTCTATGAGCACAGGGCGTTCTATAATAGCAAAGTATACCTACCTCAACCATAGTTACATTTTCATCGTTTAAGCATTTTTTTCAAATGCTATAACTTGATCTCCTCCTGAGGAGTTTTAGGGGCTCTTTCTTCCTTTTTTTAATTTTCTTCTCCATTTTTTTTTGGTTATTTCTGTGCGGCACCGACGTGCGGCCAACTTTTTTCGGTCAGTTGCCCCTATAAAACTTGGTGATCATAAAAAAAGGCACATCAAAAAAAAACGCTTCTTTTCCAAATTCTCTCAGAAAAAAAGAATTCTGGTTTCTGGTCTATCAGTCCTATTGGAATTCACCAATGGATCCAATTGCACCTTCAATAACCTTTTTCGATAAAGAAGGTAAAGGAAGAGTCAATTACATCGGTAATCTTGTTCCTGAAAAGGTATTCTACCCAACTCCAGGATTATGGTTTAGTAATCAAAATGATGAGGTTTGCTCTCTTTTTCTTAATACAAAATCCTCTGAAGCCATGTAAAAAAGGTACAGCTCGCATTATTTCAAGCGTTTGAGAAGCAACCATATCCAACGGATGAAGAGATAGAAGAGTTATCTCGCTCGGTAGATGCCCCGAGCATAAAAGTGGTAAGTGACAAAAAGAATGTGTTTTTTTCTCTGACTTTTTTCTCTTAGATTCATTCCTTCTATCGCAACATGCAGCAATACAATCAGCAACAACAGCAGCAGTGATGCAGTGTGCAAGAAAACACTTCAGCTGTAGAGACGGAACGTGACTCAAAATACTAGTATTGTACATAAAAGCAAGAAATTATATCAACTTCTCTGTTTTATTCTCGTATTTTAAACTTAATCTCATAGATGTTCGATTTCACCTTTATTGACACAACCAATACGGAAAACTTCAGTATGAACTTTAAATCCTATGACATACGAGTATATAACTTGTCGCTGCGGGGTTTTTTCGTTGTACGAGTACACGTACGTTCTTTATTGAGGTGAAACGTGAAAAAGAAAAAAAAAGTAGTCATTATATTTAACTAACCAAACCAAAAACCAAGCAACGGGAAAGAAACCAAGAGTTCTCTAGTTAATAACATCTCATAGCTGGTCTCAGAAGCTTTCTAGTCTTCAGGTCTTGCATGCTTCCTAGAAGTTACTACGTGAGATAATTATCAAATATCTTGTAGCTATGCGATTAACTAAAGAGATTAAATTGCACTGCTAAAGTCGTTAAGGGTTCTAGCTACTCAACTTCCGTGAAAGTCGTATTGTGGTTGCTGAAGGTAACCACAGGAAGCATGCGAAAAAGAAGGTTATCATCGTTATCGACTTCCCTTAAAATAGGGGATTTCCTCGTAGGCACTATAATTGGAAAACGAGGAGATAAATATATAATAAATGTCGGGAATACACATCATGTATACTTGTCACCTATGAGACTTATATTTCCAAAGCACTTACTGCCGACTGGTAGCCTCGTTTATGGTAAAGTTATTTCCACCGCCTCAAAATCTGGAATTGAGATTTCATGCAAACTATTCGAGGAGAAAATGGTAACATCAGGAATTTCTGGTTCCACTTATCAAATCCCAGAAATACTTATGCATCGCTTACTCTCGCCTGTGTATGATATTCTCTTCAATGAAAGATATTTCAAAAATGTCCAGTTCGAGTTAACAGTTGGGGAAAATGGAGTGCTGTGGATAAATGGGAAGGTGCCTCTTCACAAAATATTTTTGCAACTTTAAATTATATTATTTCCAACGTGTGCGGTGGGTCTGTGAGACATGAATTAATAATTTAAAAGAAGATGTCTTCATATAATATTCAGTGTACGAGACCTCGCGAAAGTATTAAAGCGTCTCAGTTTATTATTTAGTAAAAATCAGTCATATTCTCCGGCCCTTGTGAAGTGCTGATTATGATAAATGCGTTCAACTGTATGATGGAAATATGGTTGAATTCTAGGCAACCTAGGCATCGTTGAAGCGAATAGAAGGCAATAAAAATAAGATCTGGACTGTTCTGGATAGTTGGACAGTATATATGATAATTTAAATACAGTGCATACCACCGCAGTATTACAGTATTCACATTTCTATGAAAATTTTATGAGTGATGTGTATGGTACATTGCAGTTTTAACTTGAGGGTATTTATGCGTATTGTGGTGTAGCTTCTTCACTTGTATTTCTTCTATTGTATCAAACTGTATTAAAACTGAAATATTGCTTGACTTAACAATTCGTCATTCCATTTTTCGAGGATCGTGGTCACTTTCACTACCACTTTACTACAACCTTTCCTCACTATGTTCACTTACTCCGTCGCCTCTGTCTAAGAAAACAAACGAATAGAAGAACCTGTAATTAGTCTGATTACATTTCTGGTTCCTCGTTCGTGTATAAGCGTATACCATTACAGATACACATATTCAGAAGTTTTCTCTGTTGAAATTTTAAAAGTTTGCGAGAGCTGCGGAAAGAAAGTGCAAGATTATCGAGCAGTTATTCTACTAATACCAAGCGTTCCTGCGCATCTAAACCCATTCTAGGCTGAGGTGATCTCAAGAACTAGTTATGGACCATTTAAGCAACCTTCATGAAAAGAAAACAAATTTCACATTCTCTGTAGAGGCTTTTCTTCTCTAAAAACTTGAAAATCACAAATATGAAAAATATAGAAGCTTTTGAATATGAACTTTTCAAAGTTGAACCCTGGAAAGCCAACGTTACGTGTGCAAGAATCAATATTCATGCGAAATCATACGCATCGATCGAAGAGTATCAGGAAAAATTCGCTCCTGTTCTAATGGCAGAGACATGTGAAGCGATCCGTGCCAATTATAAACGTGCTGTGGGTACGAAATTCTACCAATACTTTCTCCATTAAAATTAACATGGTTTTATAGCTGATAAGAAACAGTTTCAATTCATCATAAAAGACTTCCAAAGCCTCCATGGAGATATCAGGGCTGAATTTGAATTAGCATTGCCTACTGAACGAAGTACCATAGCCACAAGCTTTCATGAGGGCTCTGTTGTGTTGTTTAGTACAGAACTGTTTTCAAACGAGAAGCATTTTTTAGATGAAAGTAGTATTTCATCTCAATTTCATATTGCAGGACTTTTTATCTCTTATGACGAAGGAAAAAAGACTATGACTGTTCGCTTTCCGTCTTTAAAGAGTCGTCGACCGAACTTTTTCGAAAAGGAAAACAATAGCAAAGCGGAAGTGGATATGCGATGGGCAGAGTCACGTCTACGTAATTTGTCGAAGGAGAAGCAAGTGTTATGGGCTATATCAGGAGGGAAAATCTCGAGCTCGCTCGTAGCTTATAAGAGCCTGTACAACATGAATAAAATTTCGAAGGTACATGATTGATTTGATCGAATAAATTTGCACTGATATTCTTTTTTTACTTTACTTCAAGAACTTAATTAATTCTATTTTGAAACCAACTTCAAAATGTACGAGTGGAAAAAAAGAGTTACCAACCCTGCAAACTGTCTTTAATTGTGACGAGAGAATTTCTACATATCTGGAAAAGACATACAATGAACCGCAAGCATTGGCCATAAAATCAACTTTAGTTGATATTTCGGAAAGCTTGAAGCAATCAGAGGCGTGTTTTCCCTTTACTTTAATTCAAGGCCCTCCAGGTACAGGGAAAACATATACTGCAGTAAGTTATGTATTTATTTTATCAAAAACATTTTATTAACGCTGTGAATTAAAAAGAAAGGGATATTGAATATGATTCATCTACATATATTTCAAAAGTATTTTCAATTCACCCATGCAACGGTTTCTGAACTTTTAAAGGAAAGAAATGGAGATTCTGAATCGAGCACGACTAAGCTATATTCAGATTATGTGAATGCAACTATGAGAAAACCACATATATTGTTTTGTGCTCCAAGTAACGCTACTGTGGACAGTATGATCATAAAAATATTGAAGGACAGCTTTGTGCAACTAGATTGTTCGCATTATTACCCCTCAATGGTAAGGGTGTCTGCAGATGATGCTGTAATACAGGAAAGTGTTCAAATCATAGCTTCGAAAAGCAAAGTCTCTGCACTTCTTAGTATGACAGTTTCTCAATGGCATAATTTATATGGCCAGGTTTCTCATGAAATAGCCACCACAAACAATCAGATCGAGATCATATTTGGAAGCGAATTTCTTAAAACTACTGTTGCTTCAAAAATAGAATTGGAAGGAATTGCGGAAATAATACGCTTGAAAGAATGTAGAGATCGCCTGGTCGCTGATATTTCGCGTTTAGAAAGGATTCGTTCGTATATTATGGAAAAAGAAAAAAAAAATGATGATGTAGACACTACTGCAGAAATGAGAATGTGCGGAGAGCTTGAAGCATCATTTGTAGATGAAGCTGAAATCGTTTTTGGAACACTCTCTTCGAGTGGACGAAAGATATTTGAAAATCTCACTCATGAATTTGATCTTGTTTTGGTGGATGAAGCAGCCCAATCGACGGAGCTTGAGCTATTGGTAGCGTTATTTCATGGAGTGAAGCATTGTGTTCTGCTTGGTGATCCGCAGCAACTTCAATCTGTAGTTGTATCAGAGAGCGCGCGAAAGCACGGGTATCAACGCTCACTTTTTCAGAGGCTCGTTGAGTCTGGTGTGGAATACTTTCTTCTTTCCATACAGTACAGAATGCATCCTGATATTCGCAAATTTCCATCCATGTATTTTTATCAAAATAGACTAAAAGATGCCTCGAGAATTAAGTACAGGAATTTTCATTCTTGTCTACATTTTTGGCCTTTGTATACATACAACATCTTCAACATCTGCGAAGGAATAGAGTTCCATGGCACGAAAGGCTCTCTTATGAACTTCTCAGAAAGCATCGTCATACTGTGCCTATTAAAATATTTGATGAACATTTCGTCATGTAATGGGGATAACAACTATACCATGACAATATTATCACCCTACAGTGGACAGTGCTCTTTTTTGAGTAACGTAATGAAACCTTTCTTGGGAGCGTTTTCGTCAAGAAAGGTCAGAGTAAGTACTATTGATGGCTTCCAAGGACAAGAAAGTGATATAGTGATGTTATCATGCGTGAGGGGGTGCAAGAATAGTGTTGGTTTTCTTTCAGATGAGCGTAGAATGAATGTGGGACTAACACGTGCTAGAGACTCACTCTGGATCCTGGGAAACTTCGAGACGCTTCAGATGGAGAGTGCATGGAAATCTTTACTCAATGATGCTATACAGCGCAAAAGCCAGGTACTTTCTGACGAAATTCGTTGCTTTTCGCGATGCCTTCTTTCTTTCGAAGCTTTTCGACGAGTCTTGATTATGTAGTGAATATAAGGGAATATTCTCTTTCTATCCAAAGTTACAAATAGATGAATAAATAACTATACTTGTTGTGTTGCCTTACTGCTACACCACGATGCTTCCGAATCTTTCTCGTGCCTATTATTCATTTCTTTTGCTAATTCTATACTAGCATCCGCTGCTACCTTTTCAGGGCAAAACAAATAGCAATATGCAAACTGTATTCGAAAGATCAGCGGCAAAATTGGTCCTAATACTATATCTACTACACTACGTATAGGAAGTAGTGGTGTGAGAATTTTGATTGCTTCACTATTGAGTCTCCCAAGCCCTTGAATGATTGCCGTACGAACGATGCGCTTTCTATAGAAGACCTGCAATAATTTAGGAATTTCAGTTCTGAATTTTGCTTTCTTTAGTATCTCCACCAATAAATAGCTATCTTCGAATGCAATACCACAACCCTGCCCAATATTAGGCATGGTCGCATGGCAAGAATCACCCACTAATACAATGTTATCAGATGCCCAACTTTTAAGCACGCTTGGGGGACGATCCCATACATCCCTTTGTTCTATTTCATCATTATTAGTTGCTTCTATGAGCTCAGTAACTTCAGAGCACCAGTTTTCAAATGCTTTCTGCAAAAAGTTTTTACAGTTGATTTTGTTTTCTGAATTTGGGGGGCTTTTCACAAAAGCATACCACTGTACAAAACCAAATTTATCAGGGCATATGACAAAGTAATTATCAGGTCCCAAAAATGCACAATATCCAGTTGTAAAGAAGTTTTTGGTTTTCAATAGGGGCAAACCACTGTACAATTTGAATCCTGTAAAAGAAGCTGACATTTTAGCATTCCGAACACCAGGTAACTCTTTGAACATTTGCGACCTTACCCTACTCCAGATACCATCAGCACCGACCAATAAATCAGCTTTTAGTTGACGGCCATCTTTAAGGTTAACACACACTTGACCAGATGCAAGTGTTTTGTATGATACAAAAGTGGAAGACATTTCTAGCTGCACTTCGGCATCTTCTAACAAATTTGCAAGCAGTATTTTTTGTAAGTCAGACCTATCTATACAAACTGCAAATGGTAAGTCGAACTCTTCTGGTAAATCTGTTATTGCATCAAATTTGAACATTGGTTCACCCGAGATACCATCATTTAAACCACTTTCTGTTCCCCAAAACGGTCTGCTTACTTTATGAACTTCGTCATACAACTTCTCATCAATAGCTTTCAGCGTACCAAGTCCATTTGGAGCCAATTGTATAGGACCTCCCAGTGGAAGATATGATCTAGCCTTCTCGACGACAGTAACTTTCATGCCAGCGTTACGCAAGCTTATAGCAGTTAACAAACCGGCAAGTCCTCCACCAGCAACGACGACATTGAGAGGATTATCAGGTGTAATGATGTCACCAACACTAGATTTTGTTGAACTACTTTTCACTATTTTCTTCAGCTGCTTTCTCACTGAACGCGTTCTTTGACGTTGCAAGTAGAGCACATCTGCCGCAACTGAACGGAACATCATTTTTCAAGGTACTTTAAGATTGAAATGGGAGAAGAATTAAAGAAAGTTAAATCAAAACCTCCAAAAACTTCTGACTTTGATATTCTGCACTTGAGCGAGCACTTGGATTGTTATATTGTTCATAATTTAAGGTGTTACACGCGCCTACTTCTTGTAGAAGATCTTTTTTTTTCTCACAGCGGCTTTTTTGCGGCCCCTGTCTGCCCAAAAAGAGAAAAAACTAAATTTCACCTCTATTTATCCAAACTTGTCTAGGAAAACGCTGAGATCACCACAATACGACATTAAAGCTGGGCCAAATCAAGAATTCAAAGTCTCAGTAATGTTTTCGCATGCTGTTTCATCTACTTCCGCACCATTAATATCCTTCTCTGGTTTCGCAGGTACGAAACAACGCGTTTGATTTTTTGCGCTAAAGTCTCTCTCATCCTTCACCTCCTGATCGCGCTACGAAATTCGAGATGAAGTGCGACCGCATGGTTTTTTCTTGCTAAATCTTGTATTCACAACGTATGGATTACGTCGAGTTTTCCGACAAATATGGTATCATCCATTCCGATTTTACGCTTTTTTTTCAACTTTTCCAAACTGATGAAAATTCTCCTCCTTTCCTTAACAAATAGGAATAAAAGCCTCCAGGTTCGTTGTATTTGGAAAGTATCAAACATTGTTTTAATGTTGTGTCAAATTAGGAGTTGCTCGAGGAAGCAGATCGATAGAACTAGCAGAAGATTTCTCACGAGATCCGCGACTGAAGGTAACATTTTTATTTTGGATTTATGCAAGGCAAAAGACTCAGTTCCTCTTGTAGTGTCAGGGAATGATACGGACAGTGCTGAAGAGAATGTTGCACGGCCTGTGTATCCATTTACGGCTATTATCGGGCAGGAGGAAATGAAATTTGCCGCAATTATGAATATCATCGATCCCAACATTGGTGGTATCATGGTGATGGGAGATAGAGGTACAGGAAAGTCTACGACTGTAAGATCTCTGGTAGATCTTCTTCCATATATTGATATAGTGAAGGATGATCCATTTATGAGCAGCCCGACTGACCCAAACCTGATGTCTCCTGACGTTCTAAGTGATTTTCGCGCTGGAAATGAGCTTGAAATAAAGAAGGTACCCATTAATATGGTAGATTTACCGCTAGGTGCCACAGAAGATAGAGTCTGTGGCACCATTGACATTGAGAAGGCACTCACTGAAGGTACGAAGGCTTTCGAGCCCGGTTTATTAGCTAAAGCTAATCGTGGTATATTGTACGTTGATGAAGTAAACCTTCTCGATGATCATTTGGTCGATGTGCTCTTAGATTCTGCGGCTTCTGGATGGAATACAGTGGAACGAGAAGGGATTAGTATTTGCCATCCGGCACGCTTTATTCTAATTGGATCTGGAAATCCAGAAGAGGGTGAACTCAGACCGCAGCTACTTGATCGTTTTGGAATGCATGCCCAAATCAAAACGGTCAAACTTCCGGAGGAAAGAGTTCGTGTTGTCGAAGAGCGCACAGAGTTTGATACCGAACCAAAAGCGTTTCGCGCAAAATACAAAGAGCAGCAAGAAGATATAATCAGTAAGATCACACTTGCGAGATCTTTATTACCAGAGGTGGAGGTTCCTATGGAAATCAGACTTAAAATTTCCCAAGTGTGTTCGGAGCTCGATGTTGATGGCCTTCGAGGCGATCTTGTAACGACTCGTGCTGCTCGTGCTGCTGCTTCTTATCGCGGCTCAAAAATTGTCACCGATGAGGACGTATACTCAGTTATTACCCTCTGTCTTCGCCATCGCTTGCGCAAAGATCCGATGGCTTCAATTGACGAAGGTAGTCGTGTTCTAGAAGTTTTTTCTACTGTGTTTGGATATGAACAGTAGGACATAATCACACTTTGAGCTGATGCTACCAATTTTTAATTCCTACATACTTTCTGTAGAATATCTTGAAAGCACACGCGCATATTATCACTGTTTGTCATCAAATATTATGAGCTCATCTTGTATTAATGGAATTCTAGGAACAGGAAAGAATGAAAATGAGAATAGTGTATATAGCTGATTAAGAAGATTGAAGCATTAAAGCTTGGTTCTGAGGTCTAAGTGCGGAAAATATTGGTTTTTCTCTTTTAGATTCTACACTCTCTTCAACTTTCACAAAAATCTTTCACAAAAATATCTTCGCGCGAGGTTTTTTGTTGCCATTTTGTGAATCTTCTCCGAGCGTAATATTCTAGTAAATAAGTACCCCATTTTCATAGATATCTGTTTATGACCTATGATCATATGTATTGTAGGATGCTTATCTTCTAAAGTTCTCTTTTTTTCAAATAAAATAGAGACTTTGTTGACATTATTTAGGGTACTGCCCATAATTCTCCCTCTTCGGTTCCGCGTCTGTTCGGCACTTCTTTTCCACGATATATAATATCACCCGTCGTTCTAACGACGGCCTCACTCGAAATATAAGACCAAACACCCCACCCTAGATATCAACAGAGACCGCGTCGGCACACTCTAAAGTGAAAGGCAATAAAATTCCCTTATTTAGTTATTTTCGTGTGATAGTACATGATGTACCACACACAGCAGTCATAATGGCCATCTATACTTAAAAAATTGTCAAGATTGTGAATATTGAGGAGCACCCGCATGAAATAGGTACATATTAGTCACATTGTGCTTCGCTCTCTCTCTAAGACAAAGAACCGATGAATTCGAAGCAAAGCGGGTAATCTTCGTTTTTTCTACTTCTCACTTTTGACAAGAGAGCTTCGTCTAAGTCAGTTTTCAGGATTTCAGAAAAACAAAGTTAGCTTTCGAGAGGTATTGAATATATCAAGTGTGTCTGACAGATTTTCAAGAGTGAAAGATATGAATCACACAAAAAGCGAGGAAAAAGAAACGGAACAAAATTCTCTTAGCAGAATTCAACACAGGATTGAATTGGAAACTGCTAAAATATATATTTCGATCAACACTAATAGTCTAACTATTCTGGAAGATATGTTAGATGACATGGAGAGAGGCATTAATTTAATTCCATTTGCGTGGGCAGATGGACTCGCACGCTGTGGATGTGCATTAGCACTGTGCCCCCAGAATAGTGTACAATTGAGACTAAAGAAAGATTATTCAAAAAAGCCTCATGCAAGGCTTGGAGGTGATCAGTTTAAAAAGAATCTATGGTCTACAAGATTTCAGCGTACTTCTGGACCACTGAGTATCGATTGTCGCTGTAATACGTGCAGCAGGCATTCTTGTTCTTATATTCATCACTTACTGCAGGTTCATGAAATTACGGCCGAGGTTCTTCTCCAAGTTCATAATAGATACCATATTCATAGATATTTGCTTGATGTGCGCACATCTTTGCTCCAGTCAAATTCAGCGGAATACCTAACTTCGCTTCGTCAAAAACTTTCGACTTGATACCTTTTCTGCTGTGTAAAAGTTTTTTAATCAAGTAAACATGTGTAAAATATATGAAGAGTGAGAAATTGGTGGCACTCATGAACTTAGAGTTAGCTCAAAGTTGCAATCATCGCAGAATATCACGATTTCCCCAACATCCTTATGCCCAACATCTTTATGCTTCAGATCATTACAATTCACTTTCAAGGTGCAACCGCAGCGGCAAACATACTGGAAACAGTTCGTCTGCTCACTATCAATAACAAGATCAGAGAATTTTATTCTATCTCTCAGGCGCGAACTTGTTTGATTTAAAGACTCGTCATAACTTTTTCGCGTTTCAAAATTACTGAGTACCCTCCACGCTTCCTTCGTTCGCTGAAACATTTCGAATTTATCTGATGAAGATTTATCAGGATGATGACTTAAAATATTTTTCTTGTAAGCAGCTCGGATTTCTTCCAAACAGGCACTCGTTGGCAAACCGAGTACGTCGTAATGGCTACCTTGCATATGTATTACTTGGGACTGTCTAACCGGTGCTTCAGGAACTTTTGCATAAAGTAATAGACGAATAACGGACAAAAACGTTAAATCTTATCTGCCGCGTAGGCCTTTTCTAGCTGGTCCGATGCTTTCTTTGCATAAAGAAAAGTTTTCTTCCTTAACGCTTAAGTAAAAGCTAACAAACCAGATAAATTTAAATTCAATAGCGGATAAACCAAATACTGCATCATTCTTGTGAGTGAGCATAGAGTTCTGCGCTACCTATACATTATTACAATTTAGGGTTCTGTGTATCTTTTGAAGAAAACACAGAAAATGTTGTACTTCCTTCACACCACTCGGGTCAGAACTTCTGTATAGATTTGTAAAAGGAGGACTATCGTTCTTACTCAAAGTTAGAATAGTAGTGTTTGTGTCTGAATAATGTCGTTGCACTTTCATCCCTGTAGAAACGCAGATAATACCGCTATATCAGTTTCCGGTCAGGGTGTGACGAGAACGAGAACAGTAAAATTCATATCAGGGTCACGCTTGATACGGGATAAGCGCGCAGTACACGTGCGCCGTAGTAGTAAGTGAACTATAATCTTGGCATTCGGCGAATCACTTTGAAACCTTTCCGTATTCGTTGTTTGGCGTTATGAACTAATCTTATATTTTCGAAACTTCACTACAGGTTTGGGTTTGAATGCGTCTTCCTCTCCTGCCAGTGCAAATCCAGGATCTGGATATGATGAGCATAAACCAAAGACTCCCCCGCCGGATCTTCCTTCGCTTCTCCTCGACAGTCGCATAGTTTACATAGGAATGCCGGTATTGATGTTTATTCCCCATTAAGATTATTTTCTAAACTTTTTTTACTAAAGCTTGTTCCAGCCGTTACTGAGCTAATCGTATCGGAGCTATTATATATGCAATATACTGATCCAAATAAAGCTTGTTATATCTATTTAAATTCAACTGGATGCAGTCGCGCAGATGGAGAAGTTGTTGGATTTGAGACTGAAGCAACAGCAATATACGACACCATGAAATATATTGGGAATGAGGTCAGCTTTTTTTTGTTCAGATTGAATCTTCTGATTTTCTTGTTATCAGATTTACACAGTTGGAACTGGAGTGGCAATTGGGCAAGCTTGTGTTCTTTTATCTGCTGGAGATAAGGGAAAACGGTTTATGACACCTCATGCCACTGCGATGCTTCACCAACCCAGGATTCCATCAACTGGACAACAGCAGACAACAGAACTTAGTATTAAATGGAAGGAAGTCCTAACACAGAAGAAAGCAATGCTGAATATACTGAGTTCAACAACTGGCCATAGCACCGAGAAAATTGATAAGGTAAAAGAAAATTATTTTTTACTATAGGTATCTCAAAGGTATACTTTCACAGGATATTCAGCGGCCATTATACATGAGTGCACAAGATGCAATTGAGTATGGCATTATTGATAAGATAATTCAGAAGGACTCAAATGCTATCGATAAAGTGATGAATGTTGAGGAATGGGATAGAACCGCTGGTCTAGTTAGAGCAAACTGAGAATACTTTTTGTTTCCAAAGATATGAGTATTATAATAATGTTCTTCTTATCTATAGAGGACAAGATCTTAGAACTAGTGACTTTTATTTCATAGCCGGATCCTCCGACGTGGTGAAGAGGTACGAATTTATACAACTTTAGTACCTGGTACTGGTCATAACTACTGATACTCACACCTATTTCTGAGAACATTTTCGCCCGTATTGTCTCTGAACTTTTACTTTCCTATTTTGTTTATTGCATTCTTTGACCAGGCAAGGAAATGAAATATTTTTGGAATAGAGCTCCCCGAAACCACGCAAACAAGCTCATAAGTAGAGGAAGGAAAGAAAAAAAAACAAATATGGTAGACAATTACCCTGCGGTTCGTTAACTAATAGGGCATTGAGAAGTCATGAAAAAAGAACAGTTCAACTAGCGGAAGAGCAATTGGATTAAAAGTCATGGTCATCTGTTGAGGAATCTGTTTCGTTTCCTGTCACTATTTTCCAACCTGTGCTCGAGAATATAAAAAATCATTATTTCAGATTCGATGAGACATACCTTCAGTCATTAATTGAACTTTAGTAGAGGTTAGGTTAAGTTCACAGTCTTCTGTGCAACTTTGATTGAGTCGATTGGATGAATCGAGTTCATTTCCATCGAGAAATAATCTTTCTTTTTTCCCTTCGAAATTTGCGATCGCACCCAGGTCTCCCTTACACTCGTAACTTTGTTGATCCCAGATTAGCTTTAATATCTCTTCTACGGTCATTGATGCTGGAACATCGAGTTCGATCTCATCAAGGAGATTTAGTTTCGATTGGACTGGAGCATTGAAATAAATGCTCCATTTCAATAAATGTAGATATGGGCGGACGTGAAGTTTCATGGCAAAGAAAGCGTTTTTTTTTAATAACAAAAGATTTTTTTTTGCTCGCTATAAAAGAAATATCACAATTTTTGGTTCTCTTATAATGACCATATCTGGTGTCACTGTCAAATCTTATGCCATATTCTTGAGAATTTTAAAAAAGTTGCGGTGAATGAAATAAGTGGTAGCCAAACCATTAAGAGATATTCAGTACCAACCTTGAATCGCACATTTCCCACACCTGTCGCGTTTCTAAGTACGTAACAGTTAAAAGTTCTATTACTCTTAACGAAATGATTGCGTCGTTCATGTCTGTTCCCGCAAGTCTTCAAGCACAATCGAGTACAATTTCGGCTCGAAAACTAGGTACGCACTGCTGTATTATTGGGTAGTACGCGTAATCTTTATAATCTTTAAGTATTTTGGCGTTTCGACGAAGAGATACTGTAGCGATTTACGCACCAAACCACAAATCTTACGAATCTTCTTACCGTATTCTAATTGTTGTTTTAGCAGTTAACCGACCAAGGAGTTTCACTCGAGCGAATGTTGCACGGGGATCCGTAATTCGTGCGTCAAGCAACAACACTTTTGATGACGACTGGCTGAAAGCTGAAGTTCCAGTCCACCTATTAACCCTGTTTGGATGGACAATACCTTCTGCCTCACCTTGCCCCGCTTTTGAGAATAATAATTCTCTTTTTTACATGCTATGCACTTCTGTATCAGAGAACTTGAGTCACTTTCCCACTGGACCTGCCCTTGATGATAAGTTTTGGTTATATATGATTACTTGGCATATTGGTCTTTTTGTCACCATGTTGCTTGGCCAAATTGGCTATCAAGGCCGCAAACAAGGCTACTTTTAAAAGAAGTAATTACAATGTAAGATAGAGAAACTACGTAACATTTTTAAGTTGAAGGATGATTACTCCACATCTATCATGTTCACTATAACTTTTTTTTACATAACTCTTTACTTACTATCTGTTCAACTCACGAATTTGTTTTGGAAGAAAATTAGGAACTGTTGTGCGTAGCAGTCCGGGTTCACTGTTGAAATTGGTTTCGGCGCACAACAAAACTTGATCGCGTGAGCAAACTTCTTTGACTTTGTCCAAGTTTGTAGGAAGTCAATAAGTCCAATGAAGAGAAAATAATCCACTCCGTCTACCTTGCAAGTGAACACACACCGAGTTCGTTTTGAAAGTTCAAGTAGCCTTAAGTCCTTTTCTTTCACACTTGTTTGCTTTACGAGAGCTAAAATAGCAGAATAATCCATCAAAGCATGCTTTCTAAATATTTCTATATCTCTGCTTATCAGATCAAGGATGTATTCTTTGTCGCTTCGTTCTAGTCGAATTGGGAAAGAAAAAGCTTTCTTTTTCCCGTCCATATATGCTAAGCGTTCCTGTGGGATTAGGCGTCTGCACCTGAAAAACTCAAGAAAGAACAAGTCAAGACGCCAGAAGCGCTTATGAATCTCTGATACACGTTTTCCATTCATTGATACAGTCTTATCATCGGCTGTACCTTTCAAGTCATAAATACCATCCCAACACAAGATGTTACTTGGAAGGCAGTTTTCCATGGCTAGAAAAGAATGCTTCCTGCCAGGAACATCAAAAACTAAATAAATGCGACAAATAAGTGAATCAACCTTAATTAGATGATTGACATAGTCCTCACAGAAATCTTCATTCAATAGTGAATTTTTGTCACCATTATTCAACTCTTTGATAAAGAATTTTCCGCAGTTTGTTTTACATAAAAGATCACCACCTTTTCCTCCACCTGGTTCCATATCAGTAAATTCAAACGCACTCTCCAAAAAATCATCTCCTATACCAAACCTTTTACGAACCAAGCCGAAGATTTCATCCTTTAATGGTATAATGCGTTCGCTGCCCGCAAGCATTGCTCGTATTTTATCTTTCGAGGAACAATTGTAGCTTCTACGGAAAAGTGAGAGACGAACGTATAAGTTTGAACGAGAAAAAATTTATACTGCTACTAAGTGGTATATATATATATACCTATACTGTATGTACATACATATGTATGTATTTGTTATTTTCTTTTTGTTGGTTTCGTTATTGTGGGTGTGGTGTGTGTGGTGTGGCACACCGCTTTATATATTGACTTTTAGCCGATTTCTAATTTTCGAAAAAAAGCAAATGAGTCGTACATACGCGAACTGACTCGAAATCTCGATTCTAGTATTTTTGGAGTTTGCAAAAAAAGTTCAATGTGTAACACCAGGAATACAGTTCTAAATCGAGGTCTGATATTATGCTTGCACACATGTACACTTCGTTTTTTTACCTTTTTACCCCCCTCGTTTACTCGGCAAGTTTGGTACCAAAATATGCAAGTTAAAGACGAACAGGGGGGGGGTCTAAAATACACATTTCTGTCTTTGTAATGAAACAATTTACACCACAACACACAACCAACTAAAATAGTCTAAGTCTATACATACTACTGGTATTGTGTTTTCACGACTTCTGTTTTATCTATGCCTTCATAATGTTCAAATGTTCTTATCTATCATCTTAATAGGAGCTGTATAAACAACACTTGTCAATTTCCCGACAGAAACTATAATCAAAAGAATAACTCAAAAAACAGTGGAATGAAGTTAGACTCTACTCTCTTTAAATTCGTGCAATCTTCATCATATAGAAAGCACCGACAAATATTCCTAAAAACGCACCACACGTGACTTGAAGGGGCGAATGTCCGAGAACTTCTTTAAGTTTTGTATCACTTAAAGGTGACCCATGGAATGTATCTGCAAGAATCCGATTTAAAACTTCAGCCTGCTTCCCTGCATGTCTCCGGACACCAGCAGCATCGTAGGCTACTATTAGGCTGAATGCCAACGCAAGAGGAAAATAAGCACTTCCAAGGCCAAATTGAAAAGCAAGCGCAGTTGTAAGACTAAAAACGAGACTTGTGTGAGATGAGGGCATACCCCCACTATCAAACATGACTCTGTAATCCCATAAACCTTTACGATAGCAGTTTGTGAAGAATTTCGCAACTTGGGCAATAAGCCAGCTCCAGAACGCTGCCATGAAAATGTGATTACCGGTCAATTCAGTGATAGCACTCGAGAAATTGTTACACAGTACGGATGCATATATTAGATCACGCTTTAAGGGAATCCATTTCTTTTTTTTCTCAATACTACTGGGGAAGAGTGTACGGACACCTGAAAAGTTATTGTGAACGTGCCTTCTCTTCCTAGGATTAAAGCTCCTATCAGCAAGCGATCTTAGATCAGAGTTGCGATTGACACAGCTGAATTGTACTATTTCGTTTCTTCTCTCAGACATAAAACATGGTCGTGTGCTGTCGGAAGATAATATAACTTTCTTTTGGGCCGAGGTTGCAGGTCCGATTCTAATTCTGAATTTTCGGACTGATACCGAAAATTTTGACAGTAACGCTTCCATACTTGAATCTTACTGTTGCATTAAATAATGCAGCGCCTTGCAGACAGGAATACTTATAACGAGTGAATATATCGACAGGTCTTTTTGATTGCTGAGGTTGTAAGCTTTAATCCTTTTCCGAGCTTCTTCAAAAGTTTCTTTCAATAGGCGCGTTTGACGAAGAGGACAAAAGTATAGTTTGGTATACGTGCAAGAATCTTTTGAAACCTCAAAAAAAAATGCAGACCACTAACCATTTAGGGCAACAAATTTTCATGAAAAGGGAGAAAAAGAAAAGGGAAAAAACTGATCTGACTGTGTCTGAGTGAGTGGTACGTGTTTACCTGTTTCTCTGTTGACGAAAACGAAGACACAGCGGTAATCCCACAGTTTTTGAGCGAGTGTCTCTCCATACGAAGACTATATCCCAAACAAAAAAGAGGAAACTTTGAAAGCAGTCTCTAAAGTATAAACTGAAGAAATCGAGAAAAGCTGAAAGAGAGAGCGAGGCAGTGAGCTCCACGCCGAGTTTTTGCCGAAAGAGGCGGGCTGAAACGTCTCACAATCGAATACTTGAAATTCAGCACTTGCGTGCGCGAGCCAAGAGATATTTGTATGATGAACGTTGAAAGTAGTTTTCATGAATTACTTTTGAGAACTGAAGAGTTAAAAGTCGACGAAAAGGTGATTGAATTTTGTAAAGTCTTTCTTTCAGCTTGTTATAAATTTAAAACTGCAGCTCACAATTAAATCAAAATACCGCCAAGAACCTGGAGTATTCAGGATCAACGTTTCTGTAGCTTCGCAGGTGTAACTCTTATGGTCATACGAACTTTTTTTTCTAAATAATTTCTTCAGCATTACACCTGCGCTGTTAAGAGAGCTTCAGACTTAAAGCAGTTGGGAAAACTGAACTCTATCATCTTTTTAGCATTGGTAGGTGCAGGGAAGGAAAGTTAGTTTGAAGCAAATCCATGCGAGTAGATATTTAGGTTGATGTTAGAATAATAGTTAACTTTTACACGAACCAAAATAGAGAATACTTCTACCAGTCAGATAATGATTTAAGAGGCAGAAATAATTTCGTGTACACAAGAGGTCATTTGGACATCCTGTCCTCGAACAGACACTTTCATGGTAATTTCATCTGATGAATTCATTCCCATACTCAGTCTGACTAAGATAGGTTTATTTCCTATAAATGTACCAGAAAGTAGTGTGGTGTGGGAACGTGCATTTGTGGGCACTATCTCAGTTCCCTCACAAGCATGCAAACATAAAGCAGACATAACAGTTTCAACTACTCCTTGGATATTATTGGTTTGTCCAAGGCTGTAGTCATCCACCTGTTCGGCTGCCTCCTCGTACTCATCCCAAGCCTAAAAGCAGGTAAAAAATCATTACTATTGTATTAAGCTTAAAGAAATTACCTTTTTAAAGTTGGGAACACTGTGTGGTTGAATGTAGTCAACTAACTCAAGTGATACATCCTCTAATGTGTACTCATCTTCATAACCTTCATCTTCTGGTTCTCCTGTACTTGGATCAATTTCTTTTGAGACAAATTTGAGCACACAACCATATTGTGCTGCTTTAATACCCTATCAAACACGAATAAATTAACAATAATTGTTCACAACATTCCTCTCACCTCTTCATGTGAGAAAGATACGAAAGTTGAACCCGCTTGACTCAAAGGCATACTAACAAGGGGAACGGTAAAATTCTCTCTAAATCCAGAAGCTTCTGATAATGATTCCATTTGGACTGATACATTCTCGAGAATCTGCTCCGCAATTGTGTTTGTACACTGAAATTGGAATACCAAGTGCTCACTGAAGATGTGCTTGTAGCAAATCACCTGTACTTCCAGAGTTACTGGTGTCATTTTAATATTTACTCAGTATCACGTACCTTGTACTCCGTTTCTGCCTCAGTAAGCTCCAAAGGACCAATACTCTTAATTTAAAGAAATTATTCCGTGAAAAAGCTACTACAAGTGCAAAACATACCTTGAATATCGGTCCATACGTAGAGAAAAGAGGATTATTTAATAATTCGATACCCATACTATTTTCTTCTAGCAACTCGGGAAACCTGTTATCATCATCTTTCTTCTTGCTTTTGTCATATTCATGATTTTTTGCAACTTCAGGCGCTGAAAAATCTTTTAAGTCATCCAGCTTGATGCGGGCAGTACAGTCAGACAAAACGTATTTGTGCAGTGATTCTTCAAAAACTCCCAACATGCCATATCTTGTATCAATTCCCTTTCGATCCATCTGCTCTGAAGTAAGAGAAATCAACAATAACGTTGTTCTATCTCGGACCTCGTCGTCGTTATCGTGTAGACATCTGTGCAGAAGTGTTGAAATTCTCGGTCTCAGGCTGGGACAGTTTGAGGCAAATTTTGCGAGAGCTGACACAGCCGAAGCTCGAATAGTCGCATTTTCAAGAATCACTCTATTGTAAATATAACGAATGTACCTGCTTGGATCTTCCGTACTTGGACCCTCTTTCCCCAACAGATACAATATTTGAGATGACAAATAGGTGAATTCGCAATCCTCAATAAATTCACTCAGGTGCAGCAGACCAGAATCTTTTGCTTCTGGAATACTTCTGATCAGACATATGATACTGTTGACGATGCACTTTTTATATTCAAAGCCACCCTCCTCACGAAGTATATTTGAAAGAAAGCTCATTAGAGTACGATATTTTTTTGGATATTTAATACACATTGACTGAATTGCTTCAACAACAACAATCTTAAACTCGTCCTGAACATGAACTTGAAATAGGGACATCGAAAACAATAAAAAGCATACCTGAATGTCACTCATAAAGTTACCAATTTGCTTCATCAGTCTTTCAACAGAAGCCTCATTTCCTGTCTTTAATAAGGTTGTGATAGCAAGTGTCGCAATAGATCGATTCTGGTCGGTGATCAGTGCTTCCATATCAATATTACAGCTCGTGACCGCCAATGGTTGCCTTAAAGCGATCTTATTTAATGAACGCACAGCAGCAAATCTGAGAGTTGGCTTTGAAGATGAGAGAAATAATTGCATAACATTTATTGCTGGCTGAAGCTCTCGACTCGACACATCTTTCAAGTCTGATATAGCTCTATGGAACATTTAAGTGAATTCCGCAGGTAATCTAAAATAGATTACCTCGCTGCCTCCAGAACGACCATTTCTGACTTGTTACGTAAACAACTTTCAAGAAAGTCATAGAAAGGTCTCTCTCCACTGCTTTCATTCGCTGTGCTATCTGATATCACCTATGAAATATAATGAGATCTTTCTGAATATAATGTGCAGGGGTCTTAAGATACCTGTGATACATAGCGAATGACTAGACACTGAGCCATCGGTGCTCGAATATTAGTTTTTGTTAAAGTAGAGACGAGCTTCGTGATGGCAAGACGGTCACTTTGCTTGATTCGATGCAAGAGTGCAAGTGCATGAAATTGTACGAAGTGCTGGGCTGAATTGATTGCTTCTTGAACTTCGTTACTCCACCGCTTCACAATATCCGCATTTATCTGAAAAATGTTACCTTTTTCAATGCTTAAAGAAATGAAAAGAGTGAAGTTACCTTGAGCAAATGAAAACCAGAAACTAGAGCAGCACTAGAAACTACAGCACTTTTATCCACTACGGATTGTTTTAGATACCGTTCTATTTGACCGAGTAAACTCGTATCTGTAATACTGCATAGTACACGAATAGCGTTCGCGCGGTACAATTCCGTTTTACTATTCATATCTTTCATTAATGATGAAGTTACAATTATAACCTGCGCAGAAAGGGAGTGAGCAAATTCTTAGATCTTCACTAGTTCAGTACTACCTCATCAGCGCTCGGGCAGATTTCCTTAATGACCAAGTATACCATTCGTCTCAGATTACTATCACGAGATTGAAAGAGTTTCGTGACAGAAAAAAATACCTCAGTTGCCTCAGTCTAAGTAGAAATATTTAAGTAATTGTAAAATAGTGCATTTGCAAGCTCTGACATACTCTCGTAAAGCAATCCCCCTGATTACATAAGTACAATAGCTTCGTGATAACCTAACAGATAACATCGTTCTAAAAGTTCTACAAAACGTATATATAAATTACCTGTTGGCATTTGCGACTATCAAGCTGAGAGTCGTTGAAACATCGAGCCTCCTGCAAAACAGCTCCTTTCTCGATCCCCCAGAAAGGGGAGTACTCTTCTATTGAAAAATTTTAGGCACATACAACATAAATGAAAGATGTAGATAGAAAAGAGCGAAATCACTCGACAGAATCGGAAGAGAATGGATGTTCAAAACATGAAACTCAACGCGAAAGCGAGAAAAAGGAAAACACGGGTGAAAGTTGAAATAGATGGGAACTCACGATCGTCGGAATCTTCGTCTCTTTTTTTCCCAATTTCAGCACCATATGCCATATTGTCCGTCATTAGATGCGTGCCGCGCTCGTAAAAGTTAACTTATACGCAGTAAATACAACTTTGACCGCACAGTGATAGTTGTAGCGCACGCCTCAAATATTTTAGTGAGTCCTCGTGCGATGGAGTTAATTTTTTAAAGGAGCTTTAGGTAAAGGTTTTTTATATTTAGGGTTTGTGGCAACAAAAGAAGAGGAACGGTTTTCATTTTCACATTTTCATTACCACACACAAAAAACACAAAAATTGGAATCGAACGCGTAGTGAAGTTTTCCGAGCTTTACTCCCTTTCGTATACTAAAATGGTACATTTCTTTTTTATCCTCTCACTTGAGACGGTGGAGACGCTCCCACTATTCTTTTCGCGTGTTTTTTCGAGGGAGTTGAATGCTTCCCGAGCTTCGATTTACGCCTATCGAATTTTTGAATACAAACACTAACCGCTCACGTTATAGGATCCCATCAAATTGTACGTAATATCTTCGTAGTATAATGTTACTTCTAAAACCACTAGAGGTTACACGCGTACTCAATTAGTCGTATGTTATTCAAATGGAACTTTTTCTAATTTCACCGTGTAGGGCTATTGTGATGAAAGTTATAGGTCGGACAGGGTCTAGAGGGCAGGTGTGTAATAAAGTCATTCATTATCTCTCTTTGTACTTTTCTTTATTTCTTGAGCATTGTATTGTAAGTTTAACTGAAGAATAAATATCGTGTAGGTGACCCAAGTTCGAGTTAAATTTCTAGATGACCAGAACCGGCAAATAATGCGTAACGTAAAGGGTCCAGTTCGAGAAGGTTCTTTCCTTAATAATTTTCTGTGCTATGAATTAAACATTATTCAGGAGATATCTTGACTTTGATGGAGTCAGAAAGAGAAGCGCGTAGATTGCGATAAAGATCTGATAGACATTTGGTGAGTTGGCGAAGTCAACGAGTATTCTTTTACTCTTGAATGCTGATAGAAAAGTAGAGTTAACGGTGAAACAATTATAAAGTTTAATACATGCAAATAATCGCACTTTCCCATCGCCACTCTTAAATCTCGTGTAAAAACTAAGAAAAGTCGCTACATCGAAACAACGCAAAACTTGCCATAGAAACTGGTTTCTTAAGAGCACATGAAAAACTTTCAAAGAAGAAGAAGTGAATTTCTCCAATTTTTCATTACAAGTTAAAAACACGCAAACCTCCCTACATTATTTGATGAATACTTATGAGCTAAAAGATAGTTGTATTCACCTCGACCTTCACTGCATTTTCATTAAGAATGCCTATAAAATAACGGATCCTCTGAAATGAGTTACGATTCTGAAGCTCAATATATGGAGCTATGCCCTACAACTTCTGTCAATACTTAATCAAGCAAGCAAAACTATTAAGTACCCTAACGCTAGTTTTCCAATAGACAGTCTGAGCGTTTTCTATTTCGGGATCCTTCGACTTATTTTGGAGGCCAACTAGAATTTGAAAAAGAAGTTGGGTTAGCTATTGAAACAAATGAACTCTTGTACTCTACCCGAGAGCGTCAAATTTAATTCGTCACTGGTCCAAGACTGTAGCTCAACAAGCATTAAATTGAAACATAAGTAGATTTATAATATTTTTTCACCTCAATCCTCGAATGCTTCGAGCTAAAAACTTCAACTGCTAAATGAGAACCTACATTTTTATTTATTGTTACTTTTTAAAAAGGAGGAAAAAGAAGTACCAGGAAGAACGTCAAGAAAAAGAAGTAGTCGACTTTCTGCTGTTCTTTTCTCTAAAGAAAAAGAATGGCAGACAGTCGTGGGATCCTATAAATTGTCATGAGGACACATGAAAAGATTTAAGAGTCATTACCGCGCATTTAGTTTGTTTCCAGTGTTTATTCTTCATAAAATTTATAACAGGCTCACACTTATTTCCAATAAAATTTGAGCACGGCCAATCCGCACCACAGCTTTCAGACCATAAGATTTTATATTCCTGCATCAATTGCCTCAGCATTAATTGCGTACTAATCAATAAATATTTCACTTGTGACTGCGGGTTCGAATAATCGCTCTCTCTCGTAAGCGCTCCAAAAAAATTTTGTTTAGCGCAGGGTCCCTAAAATTTTATTTATGGCTTTATAAAATATGAATTTTGAGAAAAAAGCAAACCTTGTAGGACTTTGGAGGATCACACCATCCTCCAGATCTAGGCTCCCATGTATATGGACATTGACCAGCATAATCCTTTACAAATAATAATCTATATTAAAAAATCCTCCTAAAACAACTTACCTTCGATGCACACCAATCTGATGTCACGGAAACACCAAATTCAAACTGCATAACACTTTATAATTGAGTAACACAAATGATAAGTACGCAAACCGATTCTGATGGCTCTGATGAGTCCGACATTACAATCCAATAGACGAAAACCCCTTTGCAGGTCCACTGCGTAAAGCCAGGTTCTCTCTTGCGTATCTTGAATCAGGAAATAACTATTAGATTGACTAAAAACTTGTGTGACAGAGTGTAGAAGTACCCCATAATCGTTGAGCTTTGAAGTTGGTGGCTTCCCAGAACGGACATACATCTTTAGCATTGTTGGAATTTAGTTCAATCTCATACCATATCATTTTCACCTGAAGATCTTTCGTTCCATGATTGTTAATATGCACAGTTAATCTAGTTCCTCTTTTAATGTATGCTCCGAATAATCTATATGTATATTTTTTTTCAGTTGCTACATAAAGCTACCGAAAACATACCTGAATGTCACTCCCTTGAACTGGATACAACTCCCCCCTCCACTTACACAACGTACTGCCTAAAGCGAATTTCAGAAATCCGCAAGATTTTTCACAAATCCATTACCTGCCACTGCTCAAGATTGTAATCCCACCAGTTCAGATTAATAGTTGTACTATCAATAACTTGGGAAACACAAAAAGTGGACATAACTTGTAAAAAGAGCACAACAGAAAGCAGAGAATTCAAAAAATACATCGTGGTTCCACGCTATCCAATTTCTGCAATTGTGCAACTCTGACCGACTTCAAAGTAGTTGCAGCTTGAAGTGAAATGCAATTAAAATTTTTGACATACTGAAAACTCTGTTCTGAAAAATGCAAACTTGCACTTTCTTGATTTTCTTTTCTTGCGATACTTCTATGGTAATCCACAGAACTATCGAAGTGGTGCTTTACAAGTGCTCTCAAACAATTTATGAAGTTGAGTCAAGGTGTACGTAGGACGCTGCTCTTGCTTCTTTTCAGGTATTCCATTAATATGTGCAGCACTTTCTCTACCTCCAGAGTCTCACGGCAAAATTTTTATTCGAGCGAGATAAATTGCAGTACGTATACAAATTTTGTGTAAGTTTCGGCACCCACGACTCGTCGTTCAAATGTATACTGGTATGTATAGCGACCCAAAATAACTAAAATATTCCGAAGCCGAAGCCAAAGAGAGGGAATCCGGACGGAAAGAATGGTGATAGAGGTGGTGTAAGTGCACAGCAAGCTTTTGAAAAAAACACAAAAACGCAAGGGCAGCT
>Ga0181598_1000938_pt1 | contig 28900 bp, 26 predicted proteins | sample 041ome_4_FD_153295 | JGI IMG/M metagenome (GOLD analysis project Ga0181598, IMG submission 153295) | Coastal salt marsh microbial communities from the Groves Creek Marsh, Skidaway Island, Georgia - 041404US metaG (spades assembly) | ecosystem: Environmental > Aquatic > Marine > Intertidal zone >... | reverse complement strand
GCATAGAAAACATGGTTCAAATCGCCAGGGGCCAGTCGCGCCAAACGTTCAGACAATTCAATAGCGGGAATGTGCGTGGTTTGGAAAAACGTGTTATAATATGGCAAATCGCGCATTTGGCGCGCCGCCACCTCGGCCAGTTCGTCGCGGCCATATCCAATGTTGACGCACCAAAGGCCCGCCATACCATCGAGGATTTCGTGACCGTCAGAGTCGTAAATATAAACACCCTTTGCGTGGGTGATCACGCGCGCACCCTTTTGCGATAGCTGTGCCTGCGTGGTGAATGGATGCATATGATGCGCGGCGTCGCGTTGTTGCAATTCGGATGTGGAAATGCTGTTGCTTAGATGTGTCATGATCATACCCTATAGGGGCCGAAAACGGCAGTTATTCGGATATTGTCAGAATATGATCAAATTTTTTAATGTCAATCGAATCAGCGAATCTTTATTTCTGTTTCAACGCTTGTGTGACTTGATCCATTCCTTGACCCACATCAGCGGCCATCGCGTCTGCGGCAGCCGTTGGGTTGTTCGCAATCATGGCTTGAATCGCTTGTTTGTGTTGATCGACCAAGCTTTGGGTGCCCAGTCGCCCACATATCACCCGTAATGATGGGCCAAAGCGCAACCAGAGGCCATCTGCCAAATGCGCAAGGATCGGGGCCTTGGCGACATCATATAGCGTCTTGTGGAATTCATAGTTACGGCGCAGATATGCACCCACATCCCCACGTGCGATTGATTGATCCAGCGCTGTATCGATGCTGCGCAGTATCGCAATATCGGCAGCTGTTATGTTTTTTGCCGCTAAATACACCAATTGGCGTTCAATTGCGGCGCGCGCATATGCCAATTCATCTAGATTCGCTTGGGTCAAAACGGGGACGCAGACGCGCCGATTGCCCTGAAAAACCAGCGCACCTTCGGCAGTGAGTCGGCGAATTGCCTCGCGCACGGGGGTCATTCCGGCACCTAATGTGTCCACCAATCCTTGGATGGTGACGGCCGAACCAGGTGTTAATTCACCAAACAAAATCAGCTCACGCAGGGCGCGATACACAGTTTCATGCGCCGGAAGCCCAGCTGGAACATTATTTTCTTTCACTGCGAAATCCTCTTTAACTACCCTGACTTTATACGATTTTTTTGGAAAATACACGGCCTCTCTTGCGTGTTTTTCATTCCCGTGAAAACATAAAATTATTGCCAAGCTGTGCAAAATTTGATCAAATTGTCCAAGTGGGCGAAAAACCCATCCAAAGGGAGAGTATGAGAATGAAACGACTAATGTCCGCGACTGCCGTTGCTGCGGTTTTGGCTGGAACAGCCTTCGCAGAAGAAGTTCGCGTTTATAACTGGTCCGACTACATCGACGAAGAGTTGTTGGCCAAATTCCAGTCTGAAACCGGTATCAACCTGATTTACGACGTGTTCGATAGCAATGAGGTTTTGGAAACTAAAATGTTGGCTGGCGGGTCGGGGTACGACGTCGTGGTTCCAACAGGTACCTTCTTGCAGCGCCAAATCCAAGCGGGTGCATTCCAAAAGCTTGACACAAGCAAGTTGCCAAACATTGGCAATCTTTGGGATGTCGTTGTGGCGCGGACTGCGCAGTATGATCCAGATAACGCATATTCCATCAACTACATGTGGGGTACTACGGGGCTTGGTGTGAACGTTGGAAAGGTGACAGAGATTTTGGGTGCAGATGCGCCAATCGGATCACTGGAATTGATCTTCAATCCTGCCAACATGGAAAAACTGGCGGCGTGTGGTGTTCACATGCTAGACGCGCCGACCGAAATTATTCCAGCTGCGTTGAAATACATCGGCGAGGATCCCGATAGCAAGGATCCAGACGTCATCGCAAAAGTCGAAGCCGTTTTGATGGCGGTGCGCCCCTATATTCAGAAATTCAACAGCTCTGAATATATCAACGCCTTGGCAAATGGTGAAATCTGTGTGGCCTTTGGCTGGTCAGGCGACATCTTGCAAGCACGTGATCGTGCAGCCGAAGCAGATAACGGTGTTGAGATTGCTTATAACGCCCCAAGCGAAGGTGCGTTGATGTGGTTCGACCAAATGGCGATTCCTGCAGATGCACCAAACCCTGATGGCGCACACAAGTTCTTGAACTTTATCATGGATGCGCAAAACATGGCTGCTGCGTCAAACTATGTTTACTATGCAAACGGTAACAAAGCATCTCAAGAATTCTTGGTCGAAGACGTGATTGGCGATCCCGCGATCTATCCAGATGCTGCGACTTTGGAAAACCTATACACTGTCACGCCATATGATGCGCGTGTTCAGCGTTCTGTAACGCGGTTGTGGACCAAAATTAAGTCTGGCACATAATTCGATCAAAGCCCGCACAAGCACTGTGCGGGCTTTTTAATCCATTTTGGGGATGCATCATGGTACAAGTCGCCACACCTAAACCCGTATTTGCGCCGTGGGACGACCCCACGTTGGCTCCGTTGATTCAGTTCAAAAATGTCACAAAGCGCTTTGGCGACTTTGTTGCGATCGACGATATGACCATCGATATTTACGAACGCGAATTCTTTGCTCTACTGGGCCCGTCTGGTTGTGGGAAAACCACCATGATGCGCATGCTCGCGGGCTTTGAGCGCCCAACCGAGGGCAAGATTTTTTTGGGTGGCCAAGACATTGATGCCATCCCGCCGAACAAACGTTCGGTGAACATGATGTTCCAATCCTATGCGTTGTTCCCGCATCTGAGCGTTTGGGACAACATCGCGTTTGGCCTGCGCCGGCAAAAGCTGCCCAAAGACGCAATCAGCGATCGTGTGAATGAAATGCTGCGTTTGACGCGCCTGTCGAAATTTGCGCATCGCAAACCGCATCAGATTTCTGGCGGCCAACGTCAAAGGGTTGCGTTGGCACGATCTTTGGCACGCGCGCCCAAATTGTTGCTTTTGGATGAACCCTTGGGCGCGTTGGATAAAAAGCTGCGCCAAGAAACCCAGTTTGAATTGATGGATATCCAAGAAAAGACTGGAACCACCTTTGTGATCGTGACCCACGACCAAGAAGAGGCGATGACAGTCGCCAGCCGTGTGGCGGTTATGGACGAAGGTGTCATGGTTCAAGTGGACACACCTGCCCGTATCTATGAGGCACCAAATTCCGTCTATGTCGCGGATTTCATCGGTGATGTGAACATCATCGAGGGCCGTGCAACGCAAACGGACGAAAACGTCCATATTGCGTGGGCCGAAGGTCAGCCAAATATCGTTGGCACCGCCACAGATGCATCATTTGGTGTGGGTGACGCGGTTCACTTTGCGATTCGGCCCGAAAAGGTATCGATTTCTGCAGAAAAACCTGCGGATACGCCAAATGCCTTTCAGGGTAAGATTTTGGATATCGCATATTTGGGTAATATTTCGACTTACTACGTCAAGATGCCATCGGGTCAAACGATCAAAGCACAAACCGCAAACACCCGTCGTTTATCGCGTCGCGATTTTACATGGGATGATTCCGTTTGGGTATCGTTTACCACGACCGCTGGCGTGTGTCTAAAGGGGTAGATCATGCGCCGTTTTGCCCTAATATCGGTTCCATATATTTGGCTTTTGGCCCTGTTTTTGGTGCCATTTTTGATCGTGATCAAAATTTCACTGTCGGATACGGTCATTTCGATTCCACCCTATGCACCGACGTTGACGTTTTCGGAAGGATGGGGTGGCATTGTCGCGTTTTTCAAAGGATTGGATTTCGAAACCTTTGAATTCCTGATGTCAGACGATTTGTATTGGAAGGCCTATCTTTCCAGCCTTAAGATCGCGTCCATCGCAACCTTCATGACGCTGCTGGTCGGATATCCCATTGCGTATGGGATGACACGCGCTGCGCCTGAATGGCGGCCAACCTTGTTGATGCTGGTCATTTTGCCGTTTTGGACATCATTCTTGATCCGCGTTTACGCGTGGATGGGGATCTTGGGCCAAGAGGGATTGGTGAACCAAGCCTTGTTATGGCTAGGTCTCATCGATCAACCCTTGGTCATTTTGAATACACCCACCGCGGTCTATATCGGGATCGTTTACACGTATTTGCCCTTTATGATTTTGCCGATCTATTCAGCCTTGGAAAAATTGGATGACAGTTTGCTTGAGGCCGCAGAGGATCTGGGGTGTTCGAAACTGTCGGCCTTTTGGTTGGTAACATGGCCCTTGTCCAGAAATGGGATCATCGCCGGATGTTTCTTGGTCTTTATTCCGACCTTGGGGGAATTCGTTATTCCTTCGTTGTTGGGCGGATCACAAACATTGATGATCGGTAAAGTGCTGTGGGAAGAATTCTTTTCGAACCGCGATTGGCCTGTGGCCTCGGCGGTGGCGGTGATCTTGTTGTTGATCTTGATCATTCCGATAGTTCTGTTCCAACGCAATGAACAAAAACAGCGCGAGGCCGAAGGATGAGACGTTTATCTTGGTTCAATACAACGGCGCTGACATTAGGCTTTGCATTCTTGTACCTGCCTATGATCATCTTGGTGATCTATTCGTTCAACGCATCCAAATTGGTGACGGTCTGGGCAGGGTTTTCAACCAAATGGTATGGCGAGCTTTTGCAGAACGAAGCATTCCTTGACGCCGCATGGGTCACAATTCGGGTTGCTGTTGTGTCGTCAACGTTTGCTACGATTTTGGGGACGATGGCGGCTTATGTTTTGGTCCGCTCAGGCCGTTTCTGGGGACGCACGATGTTCTCGGGCATGATCTATGCCCCTTTGGTGATGCCTGAGGTAATTACAGGCCTGTCTCTGTTGTTGCTTTTCATCGGCATCGGTTTGGACCGCGGCGTTCTGACGATTGTTTTGGCGCATACCACGTTTTCGATGTGTTATGTGTCTGTCGTTGTCTCGTCGCGCTTGGTGAGCTTTGATCAATCCTTAGAAGAAGCAGCGCAAGACTTGGGATGTACGCCTTTGGAATCGTTTTTCCTTGTGACACTTCCGATCATTGCTCCTGCGGTTTTGTCAGGGTGGCTGTTGGCGTTTACCTTGTCATTGGACGATTTGGTTATTGCCTCTTTTGCCTCTGGCCCGTCTTCGACGACGTTACCGATTAAGATCTTTTCGGCCGTTCGATTGGGGGTCAGTCCGGAAATCAACGCATTGTCGACCATCATGATTGCGATTGTGACGATTGGTGTTGTGACCGCATCGATTGTCACAAAACGAAATGCCGTTCGGCAGCAGCGCGATGAACAAATGGCCGAGCGTGCAGGTGAATGAAACGCGTCTATGAAGCGGCGGCATATGGGGCAGATCCGGTCCGTGATTGTTTTTGGACAACCACCGCACCGGGCCCCTCATGTGACGCGGTTTCAGGGGAGATCACCGTGGATGTTGCCATTGTTGGCGCAGGGTTCACGGGGATTTCCGCCGCGTATCATCTGGCCTCTGCGGGCGTAAAAGTTGCGTTGTTGGATGCCAATTACCCCACCTTTGGTGCCACAGGGCGCAATGGTGGGTTTTGTTGTTTGGGCGGCGGCAAGATCACAAATAAACAGCTTGATGCACGCTTTGGTCAGGATGAGCGCAGGCTGTATCGCGCAACCGAAGTGGCTGCGGTCGAGAATGCGAAATCTCTCATCCATACATTGGGTATCGACGTAGATGCCCATTCCACAGGTGAGACGCAGTTGGCCCATAATCCCCAACGCGCGGCAAGTTTTGTCACCGATCAAATCCACGTGATGGACGATTACGGCGTCAATGCAACGCTTCATTCAACCGAAGACTTGGCCGAGCTGGGAATGAAGGGTGCCTTTCACGGCGGTTTGACCATACCGATTGGATTTGCGTTAAACCCACGTAAATTCGCGCAGGGCCTTTTGTCTGCGGCTATGGACAAGGGGGCGATGGTCTTTGCACAATCGCCCGTGTCGCGAATTGATCCGATGCCAAGCGGATATCACCTTTGCACAGATCACGGGCGGGTGGTGGCGAAACGCTTTATCATTGCGACAAACGGATATTCGTCCGATGACATGCCCGATTGGATGCGCGCCCGATACATGCCTGTTCAATCGTCGGTCATCGTGACGGACCCGATTTCGCAAGAGCGACAACACGAACAGGGGTGGTTCAGCGATCAAATGGCGTATGATACCCGATTTTTGCTGCATTACTTTCGCAAGTTGCCCGATAACCGGTTTCTGTTTGGCATGCGCGGTGGATTGAAATACACCCGCGGATCTGAACGCGCGATCCAGAAACTCATCCGACATGACTTTGATGCCATGTTTCCAAGCTGGCGCGATGTGCCCACGGCGCATTATTGGTCCGGTTTGGTCGCGTTGAACCGAACGCTTGCCCCATATGTTGGGCCCATCGATGGATACGAAGGTGGATTTGCAGGGTTCGGATATCATGGCAATGGCGTCGCCATGGCAAGTTACGTGGGCGGCATTCTGGCGGACTTGGCGCAGGGAAAGACGACCACGTATCCCTATCCTGCCGCCTTTCGCGACGTGCCGAAACGATTTCCATTGGGGCGTAAACGCCGATGGCTGTTGGCCCCAATCTATCGTTTGATGACCGCTTACGAAGCTTAGGTCCCGACTGGCGTTTTGACCTTGCGGGCTTTGGTGCGTTCCAATCCCAATTGCGCTTCGCGCAAAATAATGATGACACCCGCCGCGATGATGAGCCCCGCACCCACCAACATTTGCGGTGTTGGGATCTCGCTAAACACAAAATAGCCAATCAAAATCGAAAACACCATGGAGGCATATTCAAACGGTGCCACGACAGATGCGGGGGCATAGCGATAGCTTGATGTTTGTAATATCTGACCCACACCACCCAAGAGACCAACAACCACAAGGATGGCCGCAGTCAAAGGATCGGGAACCGCCCAACCAAACGGGATCGTAAACAAAGAGACGACGGTTGATGTCAAAGAAAAGTAAAACACAATCGACGCCGTGCGCTCGACCTGCACCATTTGGCGGACATGAATTTGCGCCATCGCAGAACACAATGCACCAAACAGGATCAGCATCGCACCAAGCGCGGCCGTGGTTTCCAAATGCGTTTGTCCGATAAACGTAAGTCGCGGTTCCAGCACAACAAAAACGCCCAACATCCCCAATCCGACCGCCGAATATCGAAAAACACCCACGTTTTCGTGCAAAAATATTGCGGCCAACACAACCGTGATCAGCGGCGCAGCATAGCCCAGTGCCGTCACTTCGGGCAGGGGAAGCATACCCAGACCTGCAAAGCCACAAATCATGGCCGATGTGCCAATCAGGCCACGGAAAACATGCGCTTTGGGCGACACGACCGACAGCCCTTGGGACAGATCTTTTCGCAGATACATCCACACGAAAATGACAGGGATGGCAAAAAAGGACCTAAAAAATACGGTCTGTCCTGGTGGAATTGTGTCTGACACATGTTTTACAAGCGATGACATCACGATGAAGGACGCGACCGCCAAAAGTTTCAAAAGAATGCCAGTAATCGGTTGCATGGTGATGTCCTAGGAACACACCATGCATGACGTTTTAGGATGACTTTGGCAAGACCCAATCAGGGCGTGGAAAATGGCAGGTATAACCATCAGGGTGTTTGACAAGGTAATCTTGGTGAAAATCTTCGGCTTCCCAAAATGTGACGGCAGTGGTTACCTTGGTCACCACTTTACCGGGCCAAATGCCAGAGGCGTCGACATCGGCAATCGTGCGCATGGCTTCGTCCTTTTGTGCATCAGACGTGTAAAATATTTCTGAACGATAGCTGTCGCCGATATCGTTACCTTGTCGATCGACGGTGGTTGGATCGTGGATTTGGAAAAACAGCTCAAGCAACTTGCGGTAGGTCACAACCGCAGGGTCAAATTTGATCTCGACCGCCTCGGCATGGCCTGTGGTTTTTGTACAGACCAGTTTGTAGGTTGGATTGTCCACGTGACCACCTGTGTATCCGACACGCGTGGAAAGGACACCCGGGATACGTCGGATCAGATCCTCAAGCCCCCAAAAGCACCCCCCTGCAAAAATCGCTGTTTCCATGACTGGCTCCTGACCGTTGAATGGCAATAGTTTGTTTTGTGATCCAAGCCCTGTCAATGTCCATATCAAAACCGTCACCTTTATCTTGAATCACAAACAATTTATCGGCTAGGTGTGGTGGGACAAAAGGGTAGGGACATGAGCTCAGGATTATTTGCACTATTGGATGACGTCGTGTTGATCGCGAAAACCGCGGCAGCATCGGCAGATGACATAGCCGCCGCGGCAGCCAAAGCCAGCGCGAAATCATTGGGTGTTGTGGTGGATGATGCCGCTGTGACGCCAAAATACGTGGTTGGATTTCCTGCAGCGCGTGAATTGCCGATCATTAAAAGCATTGCGTGGGGATCGTTAAAGAACAAGCTTTTGTTCATCCTGCCCGCTGCGTTGATCTTGTCACAATTTGCGCCTTGGGCCATCACACCTTTGTTGATCTTGGGTGGATTGTTTTTATGCTTTGAAGGGGCCGAAAAAGTTCTAGAGATGCTGACCCACAAGGACGGTGATGGAACCAGCGCCAAGACCAAGACCGAACAACAAACAATCGCAGGCGCTATTCGGACCGATTTTATATTGTCCGCCGAAATCATGACGCTTGCCCTTTCGACCGTGAACGGCGAAGCGTTCACAACCCAAGCCCTTACGCTTTTGGTGGTTGCGTTCTTTGTAACATTTTTGGTCTATGGGGCGGTCGCCATTATTGTCAAAGCGGATGACTTTGGCCTGCATCTATTGTCACGCAATCCTGATGGGGCGCTGGGCGGACTGGGGCGCGGGATCATCAAAACGATGCCCTATTTCTTGACCACATTGTCCTTTGTCGGGACCTTGGCGATGCTTTGGGTGGGCGGTGGCATTTTGATCCACGCGGCAGAGCATTACAATTGGCATATGCCCGAAGAATTGATGCACGCGGTGCAACACACAGTCGCGGGTGATTATCCCCTGTCCGGTCTTTTTCAATGGCTTGGCGGCGCTGCTTTTGCGGGTGTTGTTGGGTTGATCATGGGTGCGTGCATCGTGCCCATCGTGTCGATTTTTCATCGCGGTCATTGATCAGTCTTGATCGTTTGCACCGCGATGCCGGTTAGGCAAAGTCGTCTGCGGCATAACCTTGAATATATAGCAGCGCGCGCAGATCGGAAAAATTGATCCGGACATCGCATTGCGCCGCGACCGATGGCTTGGCATGGAGCGCAACGCCAGTCCCCGCACGATGCAGCATGCCAAGGTCGTTCGCCCCGTCCCCAACGGCAATCACGTCGGTTTCGGGAATGCCCAGCTTTGTGGTGATCTTTTCCAATTGATCGACTTTGGCTTGCTTGCCCAAAATCGGCAATCCCACTTTGCCCGAAAGGTGATCACCCTCGATAAGCAAGGTGTTTGCATGATTTTCATCAAAACCCAAATGTGCGGCGACCTTTGCCGTGAATGCGGTAAATCCGCCCGACACCAAGGCCGCGTAGGCGCCGTTTGATTTCATCGTGCGCAGCAGAATATCGCCGCCGGGCATATAGGTGATGCGTTCCACCAATACCTTGTCGATGATGGATGTGGGCAGCCCCTGTAGCAATCCAACGCGTTCTGTCAGTGCGGCATCAAAGTCCAGTTCACCGTTCATCGCGCGGGCCGTGATGTCTTTGACGCGATCGCCAACGCCTGCTTCATCAGCCAATTCATCGATACATTCTTGTTCAATCATTGTGCTGTCCATGTCCGCCAACAGCATTTTCTTGCGTCGTCCTGCAGACGGTTGAACAATCAAATCGATCCGTAAATTTTGCATATCCTGCCATACCGACCACTGGTTATCTGGCTGGACTGGAACCTCGAATTCAGCAGCCTCGTTTTGGGCTAGCCACCGAATCTCGTTTCCGCCCCAAGCATTTCGCAATGCTTCGATCAGGACAAGATCGAGCGTTTTTTCAAAGGGCGCAGCAATCAGCGTAACAGTAAACATAAGAGCCAAGTTTCCGATAGGGGACAAATCTGTCGCATTTTTTTGATCAAGTGCCGCTATAGCGATATTTTTCCGATTGTGAAAGCCACGTTTCCCAACTATCTCGGTCGGTGGGACACCTCTCCCCAACGAGAGGCGATTATCTGAAAGGGTAGCTACATGGCTATTAATAAACCATCTGCGCGTCCTGTACGCGCACAATTTTCTTCTGGCCCTTGCGCCAAAAACCCCACCTTTACACTTGATAAACTCGCCGATGCGCCCTTGGGGCGGTCTCATCGTGCTGCAGTTGGCAGAGTAAAACTCAAGGCCGCGATTGACGGTACACGTGAAATTTTGGGCATCCCTGATGACTATCGCATTGGCATCGTTCCTGCGTCGGATACCGGCGCCGTCGAAATGGCCATGTGGTCGCTTTTGGGTGCACGCAAGACAACCATGGTTGCTTGGGAAAGCTTTGGATCGGGGTGGGTCACAGATGTTGTGAAACAGCTCAAGATCAATGCAGACGTCAAAACCGCCGACTATGGCGACATCGTCGATATGGCCGCGATTGATTATGACACGGATGTTGTGTTCACCTGGAATGGAACCACCTCAGGGGTGCGCATGCCCACTGGCGATGTGATCCCTGCGGATCGCGCAGGTTTAACGATTTGCGACGCGACGTCTGCCGCCTTTGCGATGGATCTTCCATGGGATAAACTGGACGTCACAACCTTCAGCTGGCAAAAGGTTCTGGGCGGCGAAGCGGCCCACGGCATCTTGGTTCTGTCCCCGCGTGCGGTTGAACGGCTCGAATCCTATACCCCTGCGTGGCCGATGCCGAAACTCTTTCGTATGACCAAAGGTGGTAAATTGATCGAAGGCATCTTTGTCGGCGAAACAATCAACACCCCCTCAATGTTGGCGGTCGAAGACTACCTTGTTGCCTTGGATTGGGCACGTTCAGTTGGTGGATTGACAGGTTTGATCGCACGCGCAACGGCCAATGCGCAAGCTGTTTGGGATTTCTGTGCGCAACGTGATTGGATCGACAATCTTGCAAATGATCCCGCAACACGCTCGAACACGTCTGTCTGTTTGAAATTCACGGATGATCGTATCAAGGACGGTGCGGCCTTTGCCAAAGCTGTGGCGAAACGATTAGATGTTGAAAACGTGGCTTATGATATCGGCGCTTATCGCGATGCACCTGCGGGCCTGCGTATTTGGTGTGGCGGCACAGTGGAAACCACAGACATTCAAGCCATGTTGCCATGGCTGGAATGGGCCTTCGACCAAGAAATCCAAGCACAAGCATAATGAACTATTCCCGTCGGACGCATCGCGTTCGACAGCTTTTGCCCATCTTCGATGGGTGGGCAAAAGCTTCCCCCTTGTTATAGAAAGCTTTTAAAATGGCACCCAAAGTACTCGTTTCTGATGAACTTAGCGAAACCGCTGTTCAAATCTTCCGTGATCGTGGCATCGACGTTGATTTTATGCCCCAGTTGGGAAAAGACAAAGAAAAACTGGCCGAAATCATCGGCAACTATGATGGTCTTGCGATCCGGTCGGCAACCAAAGTCACGCCAACGATCCTTGAAAAAGCAACCAAGCTCAAGGTCGTCGGCCGCGCGGGGATCGGCGTTGATAACGTCGACAAAGAGGCCGCGTCGAAAAAGGGCGTGATCGTTATGAACACCCCCTTTGGCAACATGATCACCACAGCGGAACATGCGATCGCGATGATGTTCGCGGTTGCACGTCAAATCCCCGAAGCCTCTGCATCGACACATGCAGGAAAATGGGAAAAGTCCAAGTTTATGGGCGTTGAATTGACCGCCAAAACTTTGGGCGTGATCGGTGCCGGTAACATCGGGGGCATCGTATGTGACCGCGCGCGTGGTTTGAAGATGAAAGTCATCGCCTTTGATCCGTTCCTCAGCCAAGAAAAAGCCGATAAAATGGGTGTGGAAAAGGTCGAACTTGACGATCTGCTCAAGCGTGCTGATTTTATCACCCTGCATGTGCCTTTGACGGATGGCACGCGAAATATCCTAAGCCGTGAAAACTTGGCCAAAACCAAAGCGGGCGTTCGTATTATTAACTGTGCCCGTGGCGGCTTGGTTGATGAAGAGGCATTGGCAGAATTGCTGAAATCTGGTCATGTTGCAGGCGCTGCATTTGACGTGTTCTCGGTTGAACCTGCGAAAGAAAACCCGTTGTTCAACCTTCCCAATGTTGTTTGTACCCCGCATTTGGGCGCTGCCACGACCGAAGCGCAGGAAAACGTTGCCCTGCAGGTCGCGGAACAGATGTCCAACTACCTTTTGGATGGTGCGGTTGAAAATGCGTTGAACATGCCATCAATGACCGCAGAAGAAGCCAAAGTTATGGGCCCTTGGGTCAAACTGGCCGATCATTTGGGCAACTTTGTTGGGCAAATGACAGATGAACCCATCACCGCGATTAACATTCTGTATGACGGGAGCGCGTCCAAAATGAATCTCGATGCGCTGAATTGCGCGGTGATTGCAGGGATCATGAAAAAGGCAAACCCGGATGTGAACATGGTGTCTGCACCGGTGATCGCCAAAGAGCGTGGTGTTAAAATCTCAACCACGAACCAAGATAAATCAGGCGCCTTTGATGGCTATATCAAAGTGACCGTTGTGACCGGAAAACGTGAACGTTCAATTGCAGGTACGGTCTTTAGCGACGGCAAGCCGCGGTTCATCCAAATCAAAGGCATCAATATCGATGCCGAGGTTGGGGCGCACATGCTTTATACAACAAACGAAGACGTTCCAGGTATCATCGGCACGCTGGGCGGCACAATGGGCAGACATGGTGTGAACATCGCCAACTTTACCCTTGGGCGCGCCGCTGCAGGGGGCGAAGCGATTGCACTTTTGTATGTTGACGAAGCCGTAGATGCAAAGGTGTTGGCAGAGCTCAGTGCATCAGGATTGTTCCAACAGGTCAAACCATTGGTCTTTGATGTTGCCTAATCGGGCAAAACGAAGGGCGGCGTATGATGCGCCGCCTTTTAAGATGTCAGGCCAAGGACACGGCCGAACATGCTGAAAAATCATCCGCACACAGGATGAGATCCCCAAGGGGTCGGCGCAGAACGGATCCAAACTCCGGGCGCTTGACCAAATCCGCAGGCACGGTAATTGCCATCGAAAACGCCTGCTCTGCGCTAATTCCGATATGGTTCACAAGATTGGAGACACCTTGCAATTGGGTGACATGCGCTCCGGCAAGGCTGCCTTCTGCGTTGATTAACCTTCCATCTTCGACATGTATGATTTGGTCATATAATTCGAATTGATCTGGGCCCCCGACCGTTGGCATTGCATCTGTCACCAAAAACATTCGATCTTTGACGGGGCGGGATCGAATTGCCATCGCGATCAGGTCATAGGACACATGCACCCCGTCACAGATTAACCCGCAGTAGGCATCGGAATTCAGTGCGGTCACAACCGGCCCCGGATCGCGATTATAAATCGGCGGCATCGCGTTGAACAAATGTGTAAAGCAGGTTGCCCCAGCGGTTAGGGCCTGACGTGTTTGGCCATCGTTTGCGGCGGTATGTCCGATCGATATCACAACCCCCATTTCGGCCAATTCGGTAATTTGATTGGTGGTGATTGCTTCTGGTGCGACGGTCAGTTTTACAAAAATATCTTGGGCGCGCAGTTTTTGAATGGTTTTTTTTGTCGCATCATCAAAGGGGCGGATCATGTTTTGGTCGTGGGTGCCACGGCGCTCAACCGAAATATGCGGCCCTTCGATATGAAGACCGATAAGCCCGTCTTCATCCTTGGTGTCGATAATCATCTCAGCGCAGCGTTCAATCACGTCTGCCCCATCGGTGATCACGGTGGGAAGGATGGCATAGGTCCCCAAATTTCGATGTATGTTGCGCATGTGGACGATTTGATCGGCGGACGTCGCGGTATTGACCAAAATACCACCGCCGCCGTTGACCTGGACATCAACGAAACCGGGGGCGACGATGCCGTGGATGCGGGACACCGATGCGGTTTCGGGCAAATCGTCGATGCGACAGGTTTGCGCAATTTTCCCCGCCTCAACACAAAGCCCTAGGTCGTGGTGTAGTGTTCCATCGCTGAAAACTGCGTTCGGGTAGATCCATGTTTGATTATCCAATATCCCACCCCATCGTTGTCTTTGGATTTTGTACCGCATTGCTCCACGCAGCATAGGCCGCCCCACGGCCTCCACTGCTGTCCCCACCTTGTGCAATCAGAATTTTTGGCCGCTTGAAATTCGGCAAAAACCTTTGGTCAAATGCCTGTGTCAGATCTTCGGCGACACCAGCTATATTCGAAAGACCGCCACCGATGACAAACACATCGGGATCTAGGATAAAAGATGCTGTGATCAACATCTCTGCCACGATCTCGCACCACGCAGACCAAGCGCGGGCGATGTCGCCGTCTTGGTGTCTTTGGTTGGCTATTTCAATCGGGCTCAGGTGTCGGCCAATAATCTGTGCGGTGATTTTGGTCAAACCTGGACCTGAAATATAGCTTTCATAACATCCCGTGCGTCCACATCCGCATGGCAGAACGCCTAAACCATATGCGGCAATCAGGTTTGCAGGCGCCGCGACATGACCAATTTCGCCGCCAATCGATCGCGGATCCGACAGCAACCGTTGATTGACACAGGCCCCGCCCCCGACACCCGTGCCCAATATGATGCCAACGACGGTGTCATAGGGTTTGCCGCTCCCAAAAACCGCTTCGGACAGGGTGAATGTGCGGCAGTCATTCAAATAATACACGTCACCGCCCACGGCATTTTGGATGTCGGATTCAATCGGGTGTCCAGTTGCAGGCAAATTCGCAGTTAGGGCGCGGCCGCTTACATCGATCAAACCTGCTGCGCCAATTCCCACGGGCATTGTTTCATTATGGCTTCTGGCCCACTGGATTTCGTCACAAATTGCGCGGACCAATTCGGGATATGACGTGGGTGTTGGAACCCGTCGCTTTTCGACGATAGTCCAATTTTGATCGAAAATCTGTGTTTCGATCTTGGTTCCCCCCAAATCAATTCCCGTTGCGATCATGCGGTGACCTCATAGAGCGTTACGCCGCTGACCACGCGGCTAAGCGTACCTTTGCCCGCAAATGGGTCATCAACATTGAACCCCAAGTTATGCGACCATGTTGCGGCTTGGACTTGGGCCAAACCCAGTGCAAGCGGCGCAAGCCAAGCGGTATTGATGTTGGGTAGTTCGGCGAATGACAAGGCGGTCACCCTGTTGTTTGGAAATTGTGCTTTGATCTCTGCCTCTAGGTGTCCGTCGTCAGATAATTTGGGACACGAGAGCTGTTTGAAGCATAGAGGCTCTGGTCCAATTTGAGGTTGATTATGCAGCTTGCTTTTGATGTTGCAAGCGACGATTTTGGATTGTCTGTTTTTTGATCTTTTCCCTTTCTCTGATGATGTCTTTGTCTCGTCCGAAGTAGACATCCGCTGGTGTGACGTTGCCCAAACTTTCATGGTAACGATGGTTATTGTAATACTCGACGAATGCCTTGATCTGCTGTTCAAGGTCGCCGGGCAGATAATAGTTTTCCAAAAGGACGCGGTTTTTCATGGTTTGGTGCCATCGCTCGATTTTACCCTGAGTTTGGGGATGGAACGGCGCACCGCGCACATGGTCCATTTTGTTTTCTTCCAACCAATCAGCCAGATCACCAGAGATATAGCATGATCCGTTATCGCTGAGCAGACGAGGCTTGTGTCGAACAACGGCCCTGCCACAGCCAGACGCCGCTAACGCCAACTCGATGGTATCCGTCACATCTTTCGCGCGCATCGTCGTGCACAGTTTCCATGAGATGATATAGCGGCTGTAATCGTCTAGGATCGTGGACAGATAATACCAACCCCAACCAATGATTTTGAAGTAGGTAAAATCCGTTTGCCACATTTGGTTGATAGCCGTCGTTTTGTCTTTGAACTCATTCGCGGCTTTAATCACCACATAATCGGGTGCCGTAATCAGATCCGCTTCCTTCAAAATGCGATAAGCAGATGATTCAGATACAAAATACCGCTTCTCATCGGTGTATTTGACCGCCAGCTCGCGTGTGCTGAGGGCTTCGTGTTCCAAGGCAAACTCGATCAGATCGTCACGGCGCGTATCGGGGATACGGTTCCAAACAGAGCCAGGCCGTGAAGGTTTATCAGAAAGCCCATCAAGGCCACTCTCAAGATATAAATCATACCAGCGATAGAAAGTCGTGCGCGCAATGCCCAGCATGTCCAGGGTTTGCTTTGTCGGCAGATGTGATCCTTCGACCGTGCGAATGATCTCAAGCTTTTCAGATGCAGGGTATCTCATTCCTCGAACTCCCCATCCCCGATTATGCTTTTTTTGAGCAGGCGGTTTTCTAAGGTCAGGTCGGCCACGCATTCCTTTAGCGCTGAAGCTTCGGAGCGCAAATCTTTGACTTCAGGGGCCGTAGCCTGACGCGCCGTGTCGCCAGAAAGCTGTCGCTTGCCAGCCTCAAGAAATTCCTTCGACCACTTGTAGTACAGGCTTTCTGCCATGCTCTCGCGACGGCACAGCGCTGCAATGCTTTCTTCGCCACGAAGTCCCGCCAAAACAATGCGGATTTTTTCCTCAGCTGAATACTTCCGCGCGGTCTTGCGGCGGATGTTTTTAACCAACTTATCTGCAGCTTCTTTGCTGCTAACGGATTTATTGCTCATCTTCACTCCATGAAGGTTACGATGAACCAGAAATCCTCCTCAATCAATTCAACAAATATGTCCCAAAGGTCCTGACGCTATACAGCACCCGATCGGTCCTGATGGGCGACGTATCAAAAAAACTGGCAACACCGGATCGGTGCTTGCAACATGTTGGACAAGCTGCATACTCAAACCCAAGTTGGACCAGAATTTCGTGTCGCGAGCGCTGCTTGTGTTGACACTTTTCTGATGATGGCGAGACTGCCCAAGTGTTTGCCACTATACCATGTAGGAGTGTTAAGTGCCTGTCGAAGCCTATCTAAGAAATCTGCGATCTGTACAGCTGCGTTTGTTTGTGGAAACGGCAGAAACTGGCAAACTGAGTGTCGCGGCAAAATCATGCAATATGACAACCCCCGGAGCATCGCGGATTTTAGCAGACCTCGAAAAGAATTTAGGTCTGGCGCTGTTTGAACGTTCACCACTCGGGATGCAGCTGACCAAGTCAGGCGCGATGATCCTGAAGGATGCAAAAAAAATCGTGCGTGATATCGACTCTTTTTCAAAAAACGTTTCCAATTTTCGCAATGGCTACACGGGAAAGTTAAAGATTGGCGCAGTCACAGGGGCAGCGCTTTCATTTGTTTTGCCCGCCATAAGCCAAATCAAGAAATCCAGACCGCTTTTGGATATCAGTTTGGATGTTGGGTCGTCTGACAAATTGATGAAAGGGATCCTGCGGGCCGAATATGATTTTGCTTTTGCACGGCTGAAGCCTGATGATTATTCTGCGGGCCTTAAATTTACCCGCATTATTGGCGAGAATTTGAATTTCGTCGTCGGCGTAAATAACGAATTGTATTCTGAACCAGATGTGAAACTGAGTGATTTGGTAAAGCAGATGTGGGCCGTGCAGGGCATTGGATCGCCCTTGCGCGTAACCATCGAGGAAGTGTTGGAAAAAGAAAACTTAGAGATCCCAGAGAACTTGATCCAAACCGACTCTGTCATGGCGCTTCTGCATCTTTTGATAAACACCAATGTGGTTGCCATTCTCACCGACGAAGTCGTCGATTTATTCCGAGCGTCTGGGATCTTGGATAAACTTCGCGTTTTAAACACGGGTGTCGTACCAAAGGTTGTGCCTTATTATTTGGTCATGCCTGATTTCCCGATGGATAATCCATTGGTTGATGACTTTCTCGAAATTATCAAAACGATAGAACGCTTCCCAGATGTTTCAACATAATCGTCGGCGTTCATGGGGATATGTTAACAAAATGGTAACATGAGAACCAATTATATTAATTGAATGGAAATATAAAATAAATTTAATCTTTCATTATAGTCCTGTTTGGAGATGTATAATGAAAGCCTCAGCAACGATCCACAACCACTTTGACATCGCACAAATTGATGACCGTTTATATTCGGCATTCATCGAGCATATGGGGCGTGCAATATACGGCGGCATTTATGAGCCCGGCCATCCAACCGCCAACCCAGACGGTTTTCGGACAGACGTTTTAGATCTGGTCAGAGCGTTAAATATACCTCTCATTCGCTATCCCGGCGGTAATTTCGTCTCTGCCTACAAATGGGAAGATGGGATCGGACCCAAAGAAAGTCGCCCGACGCGGCTTGATCTTGCGTGGCGGTCCAAAGAAACGAACCAAGTGGGCATCAATGAATTTGCACGCTGGTCTGAACAAGCCGGAATAGACATGATGCTGGCCGTGAACCTCGGGACGAGAGGCATCGAAGAGGCCCGAAATTTCGTTGAATACTGCAACCACCCCAAAGGCAGCTATTGGAGCGATCTACGTCGCGAACACGGTGCAGACCAACCATATGATGTCAAAATGTGGTGTTTGGGCAATGAAATGGATGGCCCTTGGCAGATCGGTCATATGGAGGCCAAAGAATACGGTCGGCTTGCGGATGAAACGTCAAAGGCGATCAAAGCATTCAATAAAAACATCGAAACTGTGGTCTGCGGGTCATCGAACGACCAAATGAAAACCTATCCCGAATGGGAACGCGTCGTCCTCGAGGAATGTTATGAAAACGTCGAGTATATTTCGCTGCATAAGTATTTCGGAAATTCAAGCCATGATAGCCTGAACTATTTTTCGAAAATTGATGAAACAGGTCGCTATATTCAAACGGTTGCTGGAATCATCGACTTTGTCAAAGCCAAAAAGCGGGCACAAAATGATGTGTATATTTGTTTCGATGAATGGAACGTCTGGTATCATAATCGGGAACAAGACCATGAAAACGTACAGACGTGGGATTGGCCAGAAGCCCCCGCGTTATTGGAAGAAGATTACAATTTAGAAGACGCCTTATTTGTTGGCGGTCTGCTAAACGAATTTATTCGCAGATCGGATCGCGTCAAAATTGCCTGTATAGCGCAGCTTGTTAACGTGATCTCGCCAATTCGCACCATCAATGGCGGACCGGCATGGGCGGCAACGATTTATTATCCATATCAATATGCGAGCTTATATGGCCGCGGCACGGCCCTGAACGTGGCCCAGTCCGGACCAACCTACAACACCGAGATTGCGCATGATGTGAACTATCTTGATATCTCGGCGGTGCTCTCAAGCGATAAAAGCGAATTAACAATCTTTGCCATCAATCGCAGCCCAGATGAAGACATGGACATCAATCTAAGCTTGTTGGGATTTGAAAACATCAAGCTCATTGATCACAAAATAATCGGTGGAAGCGCGACTGATGCGCGTAAGTCAAACACCGCAGAAAATCCAAACAATATCGTACCCAGAAATGGAAGCGGTATCGGTGTTGAGGGCGGATCACTTGGAGGAAAGCTACTCCCATTTTCCTACAATCTGATCCGGCTTGCAGTTTGAGACAAATCTAGCGTCAGGAGGAGGGACACAAGGACTTTGTTAAATTGATGCGCTGCTTTCGATGCGACGACATCGGAAATTGCTCAAATAAAAATAATCCAACCAACGGAGGGAAAATTACCATGAAAAATATCAAGAAGATTACAGCAGCCGCTGCTTTACTGATTGGAGTTTCGACCACTCTTTATGCTGAAGAAAACGTAGTGTGGTGGGACTTTCTGGGTGGTGGAGATGGCGTTCGAATGAAAAAGCTAATCTCTGACTTTAACGAAGCAAATGCGGGCGCGATCAAGATTGACGCGACAACACTTGAATGGGGCGTCCCATTTTACACGAAAGTTCAAACATCAGTCGCAGTCGGTGAAGCACCAGATGTCATGACCTATCACGCATCGCGTATTCCTTTGGCGCTTGAACAGAACGTTTTGGACGAAATCACGCCCGCAGACTGGGCGACGATGGGATTTGGCGAAGCTGATTTTGCGACACAAATTTGGGATGGTGTGACAGGTGCGGACGGTAAAACCTATGGCGTGCCTTTGGATACACACCCCATTGTCCTTTATTACAACAAAGACGTCCTAGGTGCGGCGGGGCAATTAAATGCCGACGGAACACCAAAGGGTATGGGCAGTCGCGAAGAATTCACCGCCATGCTTCAAGCGATTGCAGACGCGGGCAGTGTTAAATTCCCGCTTGGCTCTGTAACTGCAGACGGCAACTTTATGTTCAGAACCATCTATTCGCTTGTTGGCCAACAAAATGGTGAATTGATGACAGACGGAGAGTTCTTGGCCGGTGACAACGCCAAGAAACTGGAAAATGCGCTTGGCGTCTTGCAAGAATGGACAAACGCCGGGTTGCAATCGACCTACACAGATTATCCTGCCACCGTCGCGCTTTTCACAAGCGGCGAGGCTGCGATGATGATCAACGGCGTGTGGGAAGTTCCGACAATGACCGACTTGCATGCGTCAGGCAAACTATTTGAATGGGGCGCCGTCGAATTACCAGTCATCTTTGACAAGCCGTCGACGTATTCTGACAGCCATGTGTTCGCAATTCCCAAAGGAAGCTCACAAGATCCTGCGAAACGTGCTGCGGTGTTAAAGGCCATTTCAGGCATCTTGAACGAGTCTCTGTTCTGGGCAACTGCAGGGCATATCCCTGCAAACAATGCGGTGACCAACTCAGCAGAATACAAAGCGATGGAGCCCAACGCGACCTATTCGTCTTTGACAGCAAACATGATCTATGACCCCAAAACACCATTGGCCGGTGTTGCAGGTCCGATTTTCGATGTCATGTCCACACACTTTGTTCCAACATTGAACGGAGAAATGGATCCTGCCGAGGCCGTAAGTGCCATCAAAGAAGATCTAAGCGATATGTAAACGCTTAACGTTTGGGGCGGCATTGCCGCCTCATTCGACTTCGGAGGAACCCAAATTGCTGAGAAATCATAAAAGTGAAACTATCGTGGCGATGATCCTCATCGCGCCGTTCATCGCAATCTATGGGCTGATATTTATTTATCCAACTGTAGATATGTTCTTGTTATCATTTCAAAAAGCACCCCTGATCGGGGATGGCACGTGGGTTGGAGTGGATAACTACACCCGTTTGGCAAGTGATCGCAGATTTGACACTGCGTTTTGGAATACTGCGTATTTCGTAGCACTCTCGGTGGTTCCCGGAACATTTGTCGCGCTCTTTATTTCGCTTGGCATTAGTCGCCTGAGCGGACGTATTCAGGCACTTGTCTTGGCGCTGTTTTTTCTTCCGTATATATTGCCCGTCTCTGTCGTTTATCGAATTTGGGATTGGACGCTAAATTTCCAGTTTGGCATTGCCATGCATGTTTTTGATTGGCTTGGGTTTGACCGCATTCCAATCTTTAAAATCACCGGTTGGTTCATGCCTGCGGTGGCATTCGTGACGATTTGGTGGACCGCAGGGTTTTCGATACTTTTGTTTCTTGCAGGTTTGCGCGCCATACCTGTGGAAATTTACGAAGCGTCTTCGTTGGACAACGCCTCAAGATGGCAAACATTTCGCAAGATAACTTGGCCATTGTTGTGGCCGGTGACTGCGCTTGTCCTGACGATCCAGCTCATTTCTCAATTGAAAATCTTTGACCAAGTCTACCTTTTCTCGACGGGTGGACGCCCGAACGATAACTTGGTCATGGTTTATTACATCTTTCAACGCGCGTTCGTGAACAATCATGGTGGCCGTGCAGCAGCAATCGCCGTGGTCTTGTTCATCATCGTCATTGTTGTTTCTGTTTTGAATTTTCAGCTGATGAGATTTGCGGGGAAAAAACAATGAATGCGCAAAATGTCGGAAAGATCAATTTTGTCGGTGCACTGATTACGCTTGCCACGATTTTTGCAGCAATCTTATGGGCGTTTCCGATATATTGGGGCATCATAAGTTCGTTAAAGCCCGAGGATGAGGTTGTTCGCCCATATATCGAATTATGGCCTGACACGCTTACGTTTCAACATTACTGGTTCGCGTTGACCCAAACCCAAATTGGTCGGTGGTATATTAATTCAATTGGCACGGCCGTCGGTGTTACCTTTTTGACTGTCACCACTTCAATGTTCGCGGGATATGCGATCAGCCAGTTAAATTTTCCGTTTCGGCGCACACTCTATTGGATCATCCTGGCCAGTTTTATGGTCCCAACGCAGGTCCTGATTATCAATCACTTTGTGTTAATTGCCAACTTGGGGCTCTTGAACACTTGGGCCGGAATTATCTTGCCACAGCTGATCCATCCCGTGATTATTATCATCTACAAACAGTTTTTCGATCAGGTCCCAAAGGATTTTCGCGAGGCTGCCGTGATGGATAACGCGGGCGAATTCAGGATCTTGTTCAAAGTATACATGCCGCTGAATTGGGGCGTGACGACCGCCGTTTCAATTGTCACCTTTATCTGGTCTTGGAACGCATTCTTGTGGCCATTTCTGGCCGTTACAAAAACAGAATTGATGACCATTACCGTGGGGATCACCCAAGTGAACGACGCGTTCGGCGTTTACTACGCACGACAACTTTCCGCGGCGGTTCTGGCAGGCTTCCCCGTCGCGTTGGCGTATTTGCTATTCCAGCGAAAAGTCACCGAAGCCATAACGTTATCTGCAGGTATAAAGGGATAAACATGAGTGAAATATCATTAAAAAATGTGTCCAAGAGCTATGGTGCAGTTACGGTAATTGATAACTTATCGTTGGATATCAACGATGGTGAGTTGATGGTGTTTCTCGGGCCATCAGGGTCCGGAAAATCAACATTACTGCGCATGATCGCAGGGTTGGAAACAATCGACGCGGGCAGTTTGTTTATCGGTGGCAAGCCCTGCCACGATTTGGCGCCCGGTCAACGCGATGTTGCGATGGTTTTTCAGAATTACGCTTTGTACCCGCATATGACAGTGCGCGAGAACATGGAGTTCGGGCTGAAAAACATCAAGCTATCTCATCAGGAAATTGACGAAAGGGTCACGAATGCCGCGCGTATTCTTGAAATGGACAAACTGTTGGATCGGCGGCCCTCACAATTGTCGGGCGGTCAACGGCAAAGGGTCGCGATTGGCCGTGCGATTGTAAAAAAACCAGCTGCGTTCCTGTTTGATGAACCTCTGTCGAACCTAGATGCCGCGTTGCGGGTGCGAACACGTGTCGAGCTGTCTCAGCTTCATCAGACCGTAAAAAGCACCATGATCTATGTCACGCACGATCAAACCGAAGCCATGACCTTAGGCGAAAGAATTGTCATTTTGAACGAATGCAAGATCGAACAAATCGGAACACCGATGGAGATATACACCTCTCCAAGAACGCTTTTCGTTGCGGGCTTCATTGGCAGTCCAAGTATGAATATTTTTTCGGTGGATCTGACGCAGGCAAACGACACGCTCCAAGCGACGCTGCCCGACGGCACGCAAATCGCAATCGACATGGACGTTCCAGCCGGCGCGCGTTACGACCTTGGGATACGGCCTGAGTCCGTGTTGATTAGCCCGACAGCCGCAGATTGCACAGGTGTCGTAAAGGTGGTTGAGCGTTTGGGCGACCGCACTTTGGTTTACGTTGAACTCAAAGATGGGTCTCAATTGATCGCGCAAGATGCGGGTTCGTCTACTGTCGTGGTGGGTGACACAGTGCACCTTGCGCTAGATAAAACCAAAATTCATCTTTTTGACCAGAACGGCATAAACGTCCTGCATAGATAAGATGAAAGTCTGAAACAGACAAAACCAAAGGCATTTTCAGATGACAGGTTTGGACATGAAAGACATGACTTTTGGCACGGCGCCAGATGGGTCAAATGTTCTGCGGTGTCGTATTTCAAATGGGGGCACAACGGCGTCAATTCTGACATGGGGTGCGACGTTACAAGATTTTCGATTGGCTCACATTGGGCATTCTTTGGTGCTTGGGGGCGCACGTTTCGAAGACTATCTTGACCATTACAAATACTTTGGCGCAATCGTGGGCAGGGTTGCCAATCGCATTGCAGATGGTCGTGCGGAATTGGCGGGCGCGCTGCTGAGTTTGGATAAAAACGAAAATGGCAAAACATATTTGCATGGTGGTTTCATAGGGTCGGGTGAACGTAACTGGACATTGGAACATGTTGACGAAACATCGTGCGAAATGTCCTTGTGTATGCGGGATGGGGAAGCAGGGTTTCCAGGCAATTTAACCTTGAGTGCAAACTATTCGATCGATGACGACGGTGCGTTGTGTTTGCGGATCATGGGGCGCACAGACAAAACAACCTTTTGCAGTCCCGCGCATCATTCCTATTGGAATTTGTCAAATGAAACAGACATTTGCGACCATTTTTTGTGGATCGATGCAGATGCGTATTCGCCAATTGATGACGACAAAATCCCATTGGGTGCGCCGGCTCATGTGTCTGGGACACGGTTTGATTTCACCACGCGTCGCGTCATAAAGCAAGAAAATGACCAAGTTTTGGATCATAATTTCTGTCTCAACACGGCAGGAGAATTTAGAAAAGTTTGCGTTCTGTCAGCCAAAAATTTGCAACTGGTCGTCGAAACAGATGCGCCCGGATTGCAAGTCTATGATGGGGACCACCTTGATATCGTTGGGACGCAGACGCACAGTGGAAAACCCTATAAACGCAACGCAGGTTTGGCGATTGAGCCGCAAAATTGGCCCGATGCCCCAAATAACCCCAATTATCCAAACATTATTTTGCACCCTGAGGACGTTTTCACTCAGACCTCTCGGTGGCGTATAACGGAGGTAGGCAGCACATGACGTTCGTACCCGCAAAATGGCCTCGTAAGTTGCGCAGTCAGAAATGGTATGGCGGCACTTCACGTGACACGATTTATCATCGTGGGTGGTTAAAAAATCAGGGCTATCCCGACGATATGTTCGACGGGCGCCCCATTATCGGGATCCTAAATACGTGGTCGGACTTAACGCCCTGCAACGGTCACCTGCGTGAATTGGCCGAAAAGGTGAAAGCAGGGGTTTGGGAAGCCGGCGGATTTCCCGTCGAGGTGCCCGTATTTTCGGCCTCGGAAAATACATTTCGCCCAACTGCAATGATGTTCCGAAATTTGGCAGCCATGTCGATCGAAGAACAAATCCGCGGCCAACCCATCGATGGCGCGGTGTTGATGGTGGGCTGTGATAAAACCACCCCATCGCTTTTGATGGCCGCCGCGTCAACCGATATCCCGTCGATTGTTGTTACAGGGGGCCCGATGCTGAATGGCATGTTCCAAGGCGAAGCCGTGGGCGCGGGGACGCATCTTTGGCGATTTTCAGAAGCCGTAAAAGCGGGCGAGATGACGCAAGACGAATTCCTGAATGCCGAGGCTGCGGTCACGCGATCTTCGGGGACATGTAACACAATGGGAACAGCATCTTCGATGGCGTCAATGGCAGAAAGCCTTGGTATGGCGCTGTCCGGAAATGCAGCTATTCCAGCTGTGGATGCACGCCGCCGCGTGATGGCACAGCTTTCGGGTCGGCGGATTGTGCAAATGGTCAAGGATGATCTCAAGCCATCCGATATTTTAACGCGGAATGCCTTTGAAAATGCGATCCGAACCAATGGGGCTGTGGGGGGCTCAACCAATACCGTTGTGCATATGCTTGCGATTGCAGGTCGGGTTGGCGTTGATCTGAGCTTGGCCGATTGGGATGCCTGTGGCCGCGACGTGCCCACAATCGTAAATTTGCAACCTTCTGGAAAATACCTGATGGAAGAATTCTTTTATTCAGGGGGGCTTCCTGTTGTCTTGAAACGCTTGGGCGATGCGGGATTGTTGCACAAGGATGCGTTGACCGTGTCGGGCAATCCGATTTGGGATGATGTGTGCGATGTCAAATGTTGGAACGATGACGTTATTCGAACGGTTGACAATCCTCTTACGGCCCAAGGGGGCATCGCCGTGCTGCGCGGCAATCTTGCCCCCAATGGCGCGGTGATCAAGCCATCGGCCGCGACCAAATCCTTGATGAAACACCGCGGTCGCGCGGTCGTCTTTGAGGATATTGATGATTACAAAGCGCGGATAGAAGACGACGCCTTGGACATTGACGAAACCTGCATCATGGTTTTGAAAAATTGCGGTCCCAAAGGGTATCCCGGCATGTCCGAGGTCGGCAATATGGGATTGCCGCCCAAAGTTTTGAAAAAAGGCATCACCGATATGATCCGCATTTCAGACGCGCGCATGTCTGGTACTGCCTATGGCACCGTGATCTTGCATACCGCGCCCGAGGCGGCGGCGGGCGGCCCCCTTGCGGTTGTGCGAAATGGGGACATGATCGAAGTCGATGTTGCCGCGCGGCGATTGCATTTGGATATATCGGATGCCGAGTTGGCGCAGCGTCTGGCCGATTGGGTGCCAACCCATGACAGCGCGGTGTCAGGCTATGCATGGTTGCACCAAACACATGTGGGGGGTGCGGACACGGGGGCAGATTTGGAATTCCTGAAAGGGTGTCGTGGCAATGACGTCGGGAGGGATGCGCATTGATGGGCATCGCTCTGGTCGGGATTGGCAAGATTGCCCGCGACCAACATATCCCCGCAATTCACGGGTCTGGTTCATGGTCTTTGGCGGCTGCGGTGTCCCGCAATGCGTCTGTCGAGGATATCGACACATACACGGATTTCCACCAGATGCTTGCGCAGCGGCCAGACATTCGCGCGGTGTCTTTGACGATGCCGCCGGTGCCTCGGTTTGAATATGCGATGGCGGCGTTGCAATCGGGCCGCCATGTTATGTTGGAAAAGCCCCCTGGTGCCACGGTATCAGAATGTCAGGTTTTGTTAGATACTGCGCGAGAAAACCGCGTAAGCCTCTATGCGACATGGCATTCGCGCATGGCCGAAATGGTGCCCGCTGCCAAGATTTGGCTGCGTGGCAAAAAGATCAAACACCTTGACATCATTTGGAAAGAAGACGTGCGTCGATGGCATCCCAACCAAGATTGGATTTGGCAGGCGGGGGGGTTGGGTGTCTTTGATCCCGGTATCAATGCGCTGTCCATTATGACCGAAATATTGGCAGACCCCGTGCATGTGACACAGGCGGTGTTAGAAATCCCAGAAAATAAAGACTGCCCAATCGCGGCCGAACTGCGCTTTGCCCACCCGCATGGTGCCCATGTGCATGCCGTGTTCGACTGGCGCCAATCTGGGGAACAGATTTGGACGATTGACATCGAAACCGATGGTGGCCACTTGACCCTTTTCGATGGGGGCGCACGGATGGTCGTGGATGGCCAAGCCTTTGCATCGGGTGACACGCCGCTGCATGGCGAATATCCACGCCTTTATGCAAAATTTGCCGAGCTGGTCAGCGACGCGCAGAGCGAGCTGGACCTTTCCCCATTGCAACATGTGGCGGATGCGTTTTTAATTGGGCGTCGCGTGATCACCGATCCGTATTATGAGAGCTAGAAAGATAACAATATGACACAGCCAATCACTGGTATCCTCCCCGTTGTTCCAACCCCATTTCACGACGATGGATCACTTGACCTAGACGGCGTGCGGCGCGTTTTGGACTGTACGATTGACCAAGGTGTCGACGCGATTTGTATCTTGGCCAATTATTCTGAACAATTCGTGCTATCGGACCAGGAACGCCATGATGTGATGCAGGTGTCTTTGGAACATGTCGCGGGGCGGGTTCCGATGATCGTGACCGTCAGCCATTATTATACGGGGATCGTGACAGAACGCGCCAAGGCCGCACAGGCGATGGGCGCAGATATGGTGATGATGATGCCACCCTATCATGGCGCAGGGCTGCGCGCGGATGACACAGGAATATTTGAACATTACCGCGCGGTGTCAGATGCCATTTCAATCCCGATCATGGTGCAAGACGCGCCCATTTCAGGGGTACAATTATCCGTTCCTTTGCTTGCGAAAATGGCAAAAGAAATCGCAAATGTGAGCTATTTCAAAATGGAAATGCCCTTTGCTGCGGATAAGCTGGCGGCATTGATCGACGCGGGCGGTGATGACATTTTAGGCCCGTGGGACGGGGAAGAGGCCGCGACTTTATTTGCCGATCTTGAGGCGGGGTGCACCGCGACAATGACCTCGGCGCTGCAGTGTGAACATATTCGTCCCATCGTCACCAATTACTTGAACGGGGAAGTCGATGCGGCATTCAAACAATGGCAATATTGCTTGCCTTTAATCAATCATGAAAACCGTCAATGTGGATTGCGCGCGACCAAAACCGTGATGAAAGAGGGGAGTGTTATCGCGTCCGATCACGTCCGTCATCCACAAAAACCAATGAGCCCACGTACACGGGATCGTCTGTTATCATTGGCGCGGGACATGGATTTGATTTCGCTAAAATGGGGAAAATAGGCCAGAATTGATCCCCCGGATTCGCGGGAATTTTTACGCCATTTAAGTTTATGTTATCAATGTCTTATCTGGTGCAGCGCAGCGTAAGAATATTAATTGAGCAGTCTGACCCAAAGTGGATGGCCTTTTGCTCCACACCGGTAACGCATCATAGCCCATGTGTTGCATATCGGTGACTCTGCTCAAGAAGTCTACTTTCAAGACTCGGAGAGAATCGAAAGCGAGCGTACGCTATATCTCTCGGAGGACAGATCATGTTTGCTTATAGTGACGATGGACATCATTTCTTGGGATGCCGTATGAATGCATTTGGAAAAATACAAGTCGTCTACGATTTTGATGGTTCTAAGCACAAG
>Ga0181598_1000925_pt1 | contig 29142 bp, 15 predicted proteins | sample 041ome_4_FD_153295 | JGI IMG/M metagenome (GOLD analysis project Ga0181598, IMG submission 153295) | Coastal salt marsh microbial communities from the Groves Creek Marsh, Skidaway Island, Georgia - 041404US metaG (spades assembly) | ecosystem: Environmental > Aquatic > Marine > Intertidal zone >... | reverse complement strand
GACGGCGAACCTTGTACAAGTGGGCAAACTTACACACCTTTTGGTGTGGCAGCTTCGTCTTCGTCGTCATCGCTCGGTGAAGATTCTATGCAGCAGTCTTCTGGTGATTTGGGAGGGTGGGGCCGCCCCAAACCGCCGCCAGAATATGACGCGTCTGCGTTGTTTACGGCACCGACAGCAGCTGATATCGCTGCGGCTCAGAACGCGGTAAACGCAGTCCTTCCACCCGAGCAGAAGACGCAAAGTCAGCTTTATCACGAAAATCCGAACACTTACGTCCCTCCTTCACGAGTCGTCGGGGGCAAATTTCTAGCGGCGGCTGGTTGCGAGGACGATTTCAAACAAGTCAAACTGAAATGCATGGAGACGAATGGTTGCATAGGGTTCGGGCAATACGGAAGAACAAAGAAAATTTTTGGAGTGACGTTATATACTGTAAAATGCTGGGACTTGCTGCAAGCGTCAACCTCGGCGACGCAGTCAAAATACAACAGAGCTCAGATTCGCAACTACGTATTGCCAGACTCAGGTTTCGCGTTTCTCGAAAAGTGGGGACAAAGCAGTTCAGACGATGCAGAAGATCGAGACGCTGTGCGAGAAGCGTGCTGGAAACGCTTTGATTGCATCGGCTACGGCCAAAAGTCAGACAGAGTTTGGGACTTACTCACGTACGGCGACACACACACCAACACCGTTTACGATAGGGGCATCTGGAAGAAGTACGTAAATCCTGCGCCGGGCTTTAAAAGCGTCGATCCCGGTAACCTCGACACCAAAAGCTTTGAATCATTCGAGGAAGCCCTCGATGCAAAGTGTCAGACGGACTGGAAATGTCTCGGTTACGACTACTATTTCAAATTCTCGTCGTCGTTCCCGCCCAAGCTCACGATGCGAAAGAATCTCCTCTATCCCGGTGGAAAGACACCAAAAGATAGGTGGGCACTCAAGTACGAACACTATTACGGCGTCGTTGTCGAATAAAAGCAAAAAAGAAAATACAAGCACCCCCGGGCGGGGGGGTGCACACGCAATTTTGTAACACAACGTGTAATCTTGTAACACGCAAACAAATTTTGACCAAAACGAGACGAACCGTGACATACATAAGTATTCAAACCATCGAATGTCTATATAACGAAACACAAACATTGCCCATTCCATATTTAACCACAAAATACACAAAGTAGAATCGAATCGGTATAGTGTGTGTGTGTTTATTGGCTACAAATGTGTTACAAGGGTGGATAGTATGTGGGTGTCTGGTCGGTCGGACAGTCCTATACCCCGACCACGTGGGCGCGCGTCGCGCGCGCACGCTGGAATGATTACGCCGCGCCCAAGACGACGCGCCATTGACATATAGTCATATCCGCCCCGACCGTAATGACGTAGGAATCATCAAATAAAAACTTAACCTGAGTGATTGCCCCAGAGTGCGCACCGAATGAACGCGATTGGGCGTTTTGATGGGCGGGGTATTGGAAGACGCGCAAGACGCCGCGGGCGTCTCCGACGGCGATGCACGTCCTCGTGTGCGAGCGGTCGCAACACGTAATATCGTCCCCGAGGGAGTGATTGGGGATTATGCCCTGTACGGGCCAGCCGTAGGTGGAAGACCACGTGTACCACTCGACGTTTCGTAAGTCTGCTGGGAATTTGACTTGCGCGCCGTTTGGCATTTCCCAAAATAACAACTCGGCGTTGGCGCTCGCGGATTGTAAGAGCGCGCTGTCTGTGGACCAGTCGAGTTGAATAACCTTTGAGGAGTGACCTTTGGCGACACCAATTCGGGAATATTGCTTGCCGACGTCGTAGATGTCGATGATATTTTCATCGGAACCGACGGCGATGTACTGACCATTCGGGCTATATTTGAGCACGCCAATCGGCTCACCCCGGTCTTTGCGCAAGTGCACCGTGTCGAGGGAATCCGAGCTGAAGATGATGATTCCGCCACCAGCTAAACCCACTGCAATTTGGGTACCATCTGGGTGGTACGCACACGAACGCGCTTTCGCACCCAAGTGACGCACCATCACCATTCGACGCGACGGGACGTCCCACACTCGAACCGTTGAATCATCGCCGACAGTGCAGATTTGATGATCGCTCGGATGCGCGTCGAGGCCCCAAATAGTGCCATACCCATGCCCTTGGAAGAGTAAATTATACGAATACGACGTGGTATTCATCTCAAACACTTCACCCGTACGAGTACCCAACAGCAACATCTTTCCGTGCAAGTGCATAGATTTCACACACGCTGTGGTGACGTTTGGATATTCGATCGAAACACTTCGCAGTAACAAGCTCAAGTCTGCGGTCCAAAATTTTACCACGCCCTCTGAACCTGCGGAGATTATCATATCTCGCGTAGCTGTAATAGCTTGAGCAACTTTGTGCACCCGTCGAGCATTCGTGCCCAGCTGGTAACCGCGGAACAAGTACAAGCTTCCATCCTGAGTGCCTACGACTGTGGTATCTGCCGCCGGAAATCCACAACACAATGCAGTTTGAATCGTGCCTCTCTTAGAAAATACAGCTTTGCGTCCTTTCAACGGGTCTGATGACCAAAAGACACAATGCTTTACCCCTAGAGTAACGATGTAGTCTTGGAACGGCGACCACGCAATGTTTACAATTTTTTCTGGACTTCCATCGCAGCTCGACAGAAGCTCCCCGGTTTGCCAATTGTAAACACCGATCTTGTGACCAACGTCACAATCTACTGCACATAATTTCAAACCATCTCGAGAGAACGTCGCCGATGCAATCGCCTTCTTGAAGTAACCCTGAATGATCACGACTGGACGCTTTGTTGCGTTGCTGCTCCACACGATTAATTTAGGATTGCAGCCGGCTTCTCCGGTGGCGAAGATGACCCCATTGGGATGGCGTGCGCAGCACGTCACGTCATCAGTGTGCCCGGATATTTCTTCCGAGGCCGGGTTCTCCCCCATGAACACCTGCGAGTGTGCCTCTCTATTATACACGATACCCAAGCCAGCGGTACTGTACACGACATCGCCAAACGCTGCGTAGTGTAAATTATCACGGGCGTCATGCGCGCGGTATCCGTGAGCGAACTCAAGCTGCACGGCTTCTAATGGAGCGGATAAAATGTCTGGTTCGCGCACATAGTCGTCAGGTGCGTATATGCTACTGGCGCACGGCAAGAATGCGAGACGACTTCCCGCATCCAAGCCGCTGTCTGGTGGAATGTCGTGCATTGGTGTCGCCTTGTACACACTCAACGGCACGTACTGCGGAATACCTTTCAAGTGCCCGGTGAAGACCATTTGCTCCATCTTATTTGTTATCCCAAAGTCATCGTAATCCTCGACTGCTGTAAAGATCTCCTCTTCAACGTCGCTCGTCATTTCTTCATCGCCTTCGTCGGGCTCATAGTGTCGCCACTGCAACACTGTTCGATCTTCCCCTCCGATGGTGACTAAAAATTCATCGTTATAGCTGAAACAACACTTGGTGACGTGAAAACTGTGTCCTACGAACGTCTTATGGTCAGCTCGACCGACATCACTCGGATAACGGAATAAGCGCACGACACCGTCTTCATTCGCCGTAGCAACCACCCGACCGTCACGACTTCGTGCCAATCCATTCACATCAGTCCCATCGCTGTGTTTTGGCCAAACGCCTTGCACGGGCCAGCCAATAGTACACGTCCACGTCGCCCATTTCACGTCTTTCAACGCCGCCGCAAACTCAATCAACTCGCACGAAGGAATCTCCCAGAAGAGCAATTCAAAATCTTGCGACACCGATTGTAAGTACTTGCCATCCTCACTCCAGTCCACATTCGTCACTGGTGCACCGTGACCTTTGCACACACCGGTGCGTTTATAGTGGCTTTTTGTATCGTAAATATCAATAAAGAAGTCATGACTTGCGACGGCCAGCCAGCGTCCATCTGGACTAAACTTGACATCGCTGATGATTGAACGACGATGCTTCTTCGCCGCGACTTCCTGACCAGTCTTTTCTTCGTACACCATGAATCCTCCACCGTAGAAACCGACGGCTATGTATTTACCGTCATGGCTATATGCGCATGATCGCGCGCGGCTGGCGACGTTCCTTGAGGATAATTGTCGTCTAAGATACATGTCGTACGTTCGCACCGTTCTATCGTCGCCAGCGGTGATAAATTTTGCTTGCGATGGATGACAGTCCAAGCCCCAAAGTTCAGCGTTATATAGAGAAGCATTCGCATCAAACACATTTGCATGCCCTTGCGTGATGATTCGTCTGTTTCGTTTCCACGCATCCTCAGTGCTCAAATCGAATTCAAAGAGTTCGCCAGTCGCTGTACCGACGAGCAACTGCACGCCATCCAAGTATAACGATTTTACGCACACCGCTTTGCCGTCGTAATAGCACACTGGTTTGCCTTGGTCATCAACTATGCTCTCAACTACTTGTCCCATGTCCACAGAGAATATTTTTTCCATGTACTGCGTGAAAAAATTTATCTTTCCATCCTTTCCGCCGCTGATGATGTAGTCTTCGCTAATAAACAAGTCGTGCACTGGGCCTTGATGGACGTTATCAAACTTTTTTATACACTCCTCGCCGCCATCGGCCCATTGATAAATGACCCCGTGCTGATTACCAGTGTATGCGCTGCCGTCAGAGCCAAATGCGATGGATAAAATCGTCGACGGCTTCCCGAGACGCCCGTACACGCCATTCTTTCCGACGAGGTAGCCATTCTCCATGACCCAAAATTTGATGTGATTTTCACCCACAGTGACGATGCGCCCATCGTATGGATTATACTCGCAGTTAAAAATCCGTTTAACGTCACCCTTTGAGTTTGCCAACACCTTTTTGTTCTCCCAGTCGTACACGGCGATGGAATGTTCGTCGTCCAAACCGACTGTGGCGAGAAACTTTCCGGTTGAATCAAAGCTCAAGCTCACCACGGCGCGTTGATGAAACCCTCTGAGTTCGGCTAAAATCTCACACGTCTTCGTGCTCCATACACACACCACTGGGTCACGTCCAGCTTGACCAGTGGCGACGATATCGAGCTCTGGATGTATCGCCAGGCATAAAATGTCATCCCCGTGAAACGTAAAAAACTGTTGCACGTGTTCGTTCCCGTCGTACACCACCCCCGTAGCCGCGCTGGCATACACCACCTTTCCATCGACATTATACACCACATTATGCCTTGTATCATGTCCTCGATACCCATACGCAAAATCGAGCTGTAAATCATTCTCAGGCACCGTGTGCGCGTTGAATGCGCACACGTGCGACGTCGGCGCGTGCAACTCCCCCGCGCACGCCTTCTTCGCTAAAAACCCCCCACTCGTGGGTTTAATCACCCCGCTCTCCGCCGCAAACGTTCGTCGTCCATATCGTTCATGTAATTGTCCTAAAACATTCTCATCATCTCGTTCTTCCGTGGTAAATAATCCATCATTCGTCCCATCGAGCCGCGCCCCGTGGTCGTAGTAATCGCCACCACCATCGTCGTATTCGTCGTCGTCGTCGTCGTTCGCATTCGTCGCAGTCGTCGTCGTCGTGATCCCCAATTGGGGTTCCCCTCCTCGTCCTATCAATCGTTTCACGAACGCCATCGCCGTTGGGTGCACAAAGTGACGCACAATGGCACGCATGGCATGGCCCACCGATGCGATGCACACGAACGACCACGACGATGGCTGAAATGGGCGCGCGTGACTCGTAGGCGGCGCGCGGTTGGGGGGACCAGAGAGCGCGATAGAGAATATACGACTACTAGTAGTACTTGTATAGCATGATGGACTCAATATATATACACCAACCAGTACCCAACAGAGAGATACAACCTAGAGCTACCTACCCACCGACGACGACGGCGTCGCGCGTTCAACCGCGGACGCGGGCGAAGAGGGCCAATCCGCGATTCCAGGCATCCGCGGTCATGCCTCCGGGACAATGGACACATATCACGCCGAGCTGCGCAACATCCACGCAATTCTCGCCTTCGTTATCAAAGAATAACATGTCTTCGTATTCCACGCCCGACGCCTCGCGCAGGCGGGCAAAGTGCGCCTTTTTTGTCCCGCTCGCGATGTCGACAAAGGAGACGCACTGGGCGAGCGAACGCGCGCCGTCGTCATCGGCGATGTCGAACATGGACATGAGCGTTCGTGCCCATTGACCGCGATGGGTGCGAGAGGCGACGGCGATTTTTGTACCGGAAAACGCCTCGTGCGTGTCCACGAGGGAGATTGACGCGCGCGCCGCTGGGTAGACGCGCACCTCGACGCCAGAGCAATCCGTGGTCATTTTCGTCGCCGGATCTTTCACGAATGGTGCACCGGCAATCATGTACAGTTCTGGAAACCATATGGTGTCATCTAAGTCGTACACGATGAGTTTCGGGGTCTCTCGCGACGACCGGGGAAGGTCTAAAGTCGCACACGGGTCATCCATGAAGGCGATATCCATGTGCTGGGCGATTCTTTTGGCGTATTTCGCCTTACCCGTGGTTTTCTCCCGACGACGTCGTGGTGGCGATGATGCTGACGCATTCTTAGGGGTACGTTGACCACGTGCATCCGTGGCGCGTGGCCTGGATGATGACGACGCGCATGGGGAGAGGGTCACGCCTCGACGCATAGCCGCCGCGCAGAGTCGAGGAATGGCGCGCGCGGCACATCTTGAATACAACTACTATTGCTCTCTACTCTCTACTCAAATTTTATAATAATAATAATCTTTCTTCTCGTCATGGGGGCAACGGCGACGTGATGAGAGTGATGATGACGTACGCGACGCGACAGAAGATGAGCGCGAGGAGCGCCGGGGAGACGTACGAGGTCCACGTCGACGCGAGGGAATTCAAAGCGTCTCGACGACCGTGTACGTTTGCCTTTGCCTTTTGGCGTTCAAAAAATTCCATAGCTTGCTTGACTCGTTCATCGTTCAAATCGATCCCGAGATCCTTGGCTCGTTCGAGTTTGTCTCGAAGGATTTGCTCTCGCACGCGCGCCACGAGCTCCTCTCGAAACGCGTCTTCATCGACGTCAAAGCCCATCGCTCGAGCCTTCTCCATGAGGTCTTCATCGCGTAGCACACGCTCGACTTCATTCGAAACTTCCGAGTCATACGGTAGCGATCCACTCATCGAACGTTCAGATGTCAAAGGCGATGCCTTCTCGTCGTTATTTGCATCGTCGTAGAGCGGAGCGCCGGCGTTGAACATTTTTCCAAACACGCGTCGCGCCTGTTGCTCGCGGTGAACATGCACGCGCGTACACTGCGCCAGTGTTCGCGCATACTGTGCATCGTCTGGTGCGAATTCTACTGCACGTTTCAAATCTTTCATAGCCTGTTCGTGCTCCTCTAATGCTGCCAATGCTTTTCCACGCCTGTAATACGCCTTGGCTGAGCGCTCGTCCACGCGCAACGCGTGCCCGCACGCCCACACCACATCTTTTGCATGCGTCTTAAGATCTTTATTCATCAAGCACGCCGATGCGTTGAGCATAATAGTCTTTACGATTTCCCTACCCTCATCATCCCCATCGTCGTCTTCTAAATAATCCGTATACGCGAGCGTACTCGTCGACGCGCCTTCACCGCGCGCAAAGTAACAAAACACCGCCAACGCGTCGGTGTAATGCTCCATCGCATCATCATACAACTCGTCTACTACCGCCTCATTCGCTTGTGCAATGTATTTACGACTAAATTCCGCCCTTTCGTGCGTCGATAACGCCCTCACCGCTCGATAACGCGCATCAAACTCGTCGTGTATCACCGTGCACTGCACAAACGATGGAGCTTCTTCGTACTCGCGTCGAGCGTCCGCGAGCATGGCGCGCTTGACGTCCACCGCGCGCGCGAATAACGTCGCGGGTGTGTGTTCAACAGTCATGTCCACGTCCTTGATTACACACGCACACTGTGGTGACAACGCGCGTCAACGTGTCGCATTTCAAACCGTCGCGCGCTAAACTATGCGGTTGCCTGACTCTTATTACAGACTCTTATTACACACGTGCGTGCTACATGGGGTGCTAAACAACTATGGAAAGTTCTACGTATAATTCTACGACCACGCGCAGCGCTGTCTGCTACGAAAACGCGCTCCATGGATCAGCCGTCATCGAAGACTGCGCGCGAGCAAGAGCGCCGGTTGGTTGGTTAGTGTCCTTGACCGCGAAACGCGTAGCCGCAGGCGAACGCAGGTCGATACGAGACGCACGACGCGGCGCTCGACGGCACGTATCCTCGTAACATACCTTGTAATATTCTGCGGGATTGATTGTTTTCACGTACCCCGACGTCGTCGTTCGTGCCGCCTTGTTTCCGCGAAATTGACCTCCACCTCGCCCTCCTCGGCCAGAGACACCACCCTGGTGAAACTTGGGGCGCTCCTCCGCGGCGTCGTTCACCCAATGCGCGGGTGGTGGTGGTGGTGGCGGAGGAGCGCGGGTGGCATTCGCAGATGGCACAGATGGCGTCGCACCGCCCGCGCCGGTGTAGAATCCAGGACGTTGGCTAAGGCTGGTGGCCTCGTCCGAAAACGGCGCTGGCAGGGACGATTGCGCTGGCGCTGGAGCGGCGTCGGGTGCTGTCGATCCCGCAGCAGCCTCACGCATGGCTCGTAAACGATCGGCACGGGCTACTGACTCGTCCATATCTACCTCTTCGTTCGATGACGTTAATCGTAAGCGTCGGAGTCTGAGGTGCTTGGTACGTAGCGAGACAGTTGACGCGCGCCGAGCAGACCGACAAGACGCAGCATGGAGGACGGTGAAGCGTTCTATTACCAACGTGTCTAAAGTGCTATGCAAATCGTAACCGCCAAACTAGCGATGAGATGATTGATGTTTACGTATCTTTGATGGTGTACTGGCGAGCATTGTGCAAATGGAGCGCCTCTCAAAAAATCCACCCCTGTAAACGCAAGCGCACACGTCAGACAACATGTGCGAGAAACGTTGGAATGAATAAAACTTACCCGACAAGTGGCGTTGGCCTCACCGATCTTGGGATTTCCACAATAGCACACCAGTTCTTTGCGCATCCCAGCTGCGTCGCGCTTGGGCACGTAGTCGATGCAGAGCTCCTCTCCCGCCTGGAAAAATTAATTAATTATTTTTACCAAACAACGACATGCAATTAATTCACAACGAATTAACACGCGAATCATAGTCGAAGTAAACGTACCTTGATATCACTGACCGCAAAGAACACGACACGTGGAACAAGGCTCGGTTTACCGTTGAAATCCATCTAAGTAATAATTAACTCGTCAGCACGTGTAAAATTAATTCATGCACGAACATGCATACTCACCAAACTATCTTCAGAAGCCGCAACCTCGATCGTAGTGACATTCGGTACGCAGCTATGATTGAGCATGCGAGCGAGGTTGCCTTTCGTTGTAGGATCAATGACGTAGCGTTCATATGATGGGTGATTTTTTTTCCCTGCGGCACGAAAATGTCAATAATTAATTCATTTCATGCTTGCGTCGTTTTCAGGACTGTGGTTCACTGAGCGTGTGTCGCACGTACCATGAATGTCATGAAGATAAAATTGTCTGTTAATTCGCGACAATTAAAGCAACCAGGTGAATTTATGTCATGAGTTGAATTAATTAATTAATTCGCACCTGTTCTCGGCATATTTTATCTCCCTGTCGCTCGCTTCATTCTTGCTAATAATTTCCCTAAAATGCACAGATTGAGTTCTGCGGTAGTGATTCACCGATGACACTAAACGTACCCAACGTATTCGAAGAGATAAGCACCCTTTTCGATGTTTTCTCGCGCGAAAATCCCATATCCTTTATTCTCAACTCGTCGCACTGCGAGAGCATGTGGAATACGACCACACTGCGCAAATGATGAATTCAGTGTGTGGACTTAATCAATAAATTAATTATCTCATACTTTGATAGCTTTACTCGGGCATTCACCGTCACTAAACGCGTGAATTTTATTCACATTCAAACTCTCAAGAGCGAGTCGTTCCTGGAATTAAATACATAAATCAACAGCTTTCTTTCGTAAATCGATCGCTTGCACGTACCTTCAAATGAGGCACAAGAATCTTACACTCGCATGTTGTCTTCTCGTACGACGGTCGAGATTCCGACGTACCGCTGGATTGACGCTGCGTCGCGAAACAAATTTTGTTAGTCATGGAAATCGAGAGCATAGTACGTTTGAAAGTGTTTCGACACTCACCAGGTTGATATAATCGAATGGATTTGAGTCAATATCACGTGACACAGACTCGGCAATCACATTCTGTTCCCATTCGACGAATCCATCCGGCACGGGGTTGGTTTTGCGCTCTTTCTTTGTTTTGATCAAGCCAGGAGTGCTTTGCACCTTGCGCTTGGTCGCGACTACACAACGTCCAGCGCACGTTGCATCGCGGCAGAAGACTTGACCAGCAGGTTGAAAGCCCGGACGAGATACCTGTTTGTAACGAACACGTGCGATTCGCTTAGTCTTTGCAGTGAAAAATACTATGCGAGTTGTCGCGCGAAAAAACGCTTGACAGTGTATTCCTTTTGGAAAACCAGAGTGTAAAACGTACCTTGTGAAATAAACAAGGACCAATCTCGATCAAGTTTGCAACTTCGATGTCATTCGCATCGTGAGGATCCCACTCATAGAGATCAGTTTCACCAACGTCCTATGCGAAGAGTACAAATTAGTTGGATGTGCTGCAAAAATACACATTCGCGTCACATGATCCATGTTATGCGTTCGTTCATGTCTTCATCAATCGTGTTCTGCGCGCGAATCCGTTCAGCACTGACGCACCTCTTCCGCACATGACGGAGTCCATTCTCTGAGCCATCGAACACGCAGTCGACCTTCGACTTTTTTGATAATCTACGTAAAGACAGCCATCATGAGTTTGTGACGTGTATGACTTGTCTGTGCACGCGTGCGCACCTTTGCCTTCCACTTCTCGGCCTCGCCGCTTTCAACAATCACAAAATCATTCACATTGCATTCCTATGTGTCACAAATCGTCGTCAGTGCTCGATATCATCTTCACTCGCGCGCTTTCAGCGCACTCAAACGAGTGTCTGTCGCCTCGACGTACTTCATATTTTATGACGTCGAGCGCTTCGTCCGCGGGACTCATGTCGACGCAAAGACCACGTGGTGCGGCGTGTGCGTGTGCGTGTGCGCCTTTTCTATCGAAATCACTCGCGCTCGAGACCGTGTGCGTGCTTCGTGCGTTGTTTTCGCGTCATCCTGCGCACCGTTGGTCCTCCTCATCCTCCTCCATCGGTCTCGGTCGCTCGCGGTCGCGTGTCCCGCGTATAAACCGTCAGAGAGGGGTGTGTGTATGTGTATGTGTGTGTGATATGTTTGTGTGTGTGCCCATGTGCCCAGAGTGTCGTATAGCAGTACGTTGTGTACCTATATAGTTGGTATATGATAACACACACACGCACATACATACAGCGTCGTCCTCGCACACACACACACACACACATAGCTCAATGTTGGGTTGTATACACTCACTATATGTCCATCCACATATCGTCGGTCCGAACGCGCCACGACCACCACCACGACGACCACGACGACGACGTCCACGCGCAGACCGACGAGACGGGTGACGGGTGTGGATATCGTCACTCTCCAGCAGGAGGCACCGACGACGTGCGATGTCGACGACGACGACGCGCTCGGGGGTGGTACACGCCTTGAGTGGAACGACGGATGTGAGACGACGACGACGACGACACAACGCACGCGCGCACACGCAACGCACGACGACGCGGGCGGCAGCGTCAGCACAAGATGACGCAGGGGTGGAAAATGTGGTGATCATTGGCTCAGGACCGGCTGGATACACCGCGGCAATCTACGCCGGACGGGCAAACTTACGACCATTAGTGTTTGAAGGATTCCAAGCCGGTGGTGTGCCCGGGGGACAACTCATGACGACGACGGAAGTGGAAAACTTTCCAGGATTCCCAGAAGGCATCACGGGTCCAGACTTGATGGACAAGATGAGGAAACAAGCCGAGCGTTGGGGTGCGATCATGCACACCGAGGACGTGGAGACGGTGGATTTCAGTACCAGACCTTTCACCATTCGATCGTCTGATCGTGAAGTCAAGGCGAACTCAGTCATTCTCGCCACAGGGGCGACGGCGAAACGATTGGGTATTCCAGCCGAGCAGACGTTGTGGAGTAAGGGCATTAGCGCGTGTGCTATTTGCGATGGAGCGAGTCCGATTTTCAAGGATGAGGAGGTGGCAGTGGTTGGTGGGGGTGACACAGCCACAGAGGAGGCTGTGTACTTGACCAAGTATTGCAAACACGTGCACTTGCTTGTGCGTGGTCCGACTATGCGCGCGTCCAAGGCTATGCAAGACCGCGTGATTCAACACAAGGGTATCACAGTACACTACAACACCGAGTGCGTCGACGCTTTACCGAATTCGAAGGGGTTGTTAGGATCACTGAAATTGCGCGACACTGCTAACGGGGATGAACGTAGGCTAAACGTCAAGGGATTGTTCTATGGCATCGGGCACACCCCAAACAGCAAAATTTATGGCAACCAAATTGAACTCGACAGCGCCGGTTATGTTGTCGTGAAAGATGGCTCTAAGACCTCACTTGAAGGCGTGTTTTCTGCGGGTGATCTTCACGACCAGGAATACCGTCAAGCGATTACTGCTGCTGGATCAGGATGCATGGCTGCCATCACCGTCGAGCGCTATCTCACTGAAAATAATTTACTCATCGAGTATCATCAGTCCAAGCAAAAGGCGCAGCCCGCGTCGAAGACTGCGGAAGACGCTGAACCTGAAGCTGAAGATTCCGAAACGTTCGATATCGAGGCCACTAAGCATTATGGCCAGTTCGCGCTCCGTAAACTTTATCACGAGAGTGACCGCGTGTTGATGGTGATGTACTCGTCGCCCACGTGCGGACCCTGCCGCAGACTCAAGCCGATGCTCGACAAGGTTGTTCAAGAGTACGATTCCAAGGTACACTACGTAGAAATTGACATCGTGGCAGACCCGGAAATTGCCGAGGCTGCTGGCGTTGCTGGAACACCGACGACGCAAATATTCTACAAGAAAGAGCGTCTCAAAGTTTTGAGTGGGGTCAAGATGAAATCTGAATACCGAGAAGTCATCGAATCCGCGATTGGCGCTCCAGCTCCTGCGACTGAAGCTCCCGCGCCCGTCGCCCCCGAGCCAGTTGGAGCGTCTTCTGGAAAGAGATAGATTTAACTTTATTCTGTTTAGAAAATAGCACGGTGTCATTTACTTACCCCCTTTACAAATTTCTTCTCGCGCTCCTGGGCGTCTCTAAAGAAGAGTCTACAAAAGAAACGTTTGTGGGCACGCGTGACGAGCCCACACATCGAAGCTCTGCGAAATCGGTCGCATCGTAAATAGTAGTGTGAAATTTGGCTCTGGAACGTACTGCGCGCAAAGTGCACGTGCCACTCGTCAACAATCTCATAGTCGCTCGTAGTTTCCACGCGGTCGTCACCAAACTCAACGTTAGTGACGTCCGCCTTTGAGTGCGTCAGCATGCCAGGGACGCCGACGAGGCGAACGGCGGCACGGGGGCGGTTAGTCCAAGAACTCAAAGCCGAACGTCAGAAGATTAAATTTTCTACCAAGCCGCTACGTACATCTTACCTCGTTGGTCGCGTGCTTTGGAGGGAAACCAAGAAGCTTGGTGAACGCGTGATTACTAGTCGCAAGCGTGTGTTGTATCCTTTATTACTTTCCTTATTGTTTTGTTTCTGGGTGAAAGATACTAGAGGCCCACACGCCGCATTCGTAGATGAATGCGAGCTTTGGATAGAGTGGGGACTATGGTGGCTCGCCCTAGGTGTTGCGAGCTCTGTAGGCTTTGGAAGCGGAATGCATACTGGTTTGTTGTTCTTGTTTCCGCACATTTTGAAAGTGTGTCAGACTGCCGAAAGATGTGGGCACGCGGATTTTGATTCCAGAACAAACATATGGTTTAAGATGGCGGCCGATGAGTTGTTTGAGTGCACGGTGAAACCACGTGCGAGTGCGAGTTACTTCGACGTTTGGTTCAACGTTTTACCCGCTTGCATCATATGGGGCTCGGGAACAGCATTTGGAGAAATACCGCCGTACTGGGTGTCATTTTTCGCCGCTAAGGCTGGTAGAGAGAACAAGGAGTTAATCGATATCACCCATGTTGACGCGAATGATATGGATGGCATACAGAGACGAATTCATGAATTCAAACTTTGGATGATTGAATTTATGAAGAAGTATGGATTTTTTGGGTTGCTTGCCATGGCGTCGTGGCCTAACGCAGCGTTTGATTTGTGCGGAGTGTGCTGTGGAAGTTTTATGATGCCATTTTGGGTGTTTATCACGGCCACGACGTTAGGTAAAGGATTCATCAAGTCACCTACCCAAGGTTTGGTTTTAAGTGCGCTGTTTTACAAGAACAGCAGGGAGAAAATCATCGCCTTCTTCAGTGGATGGCTTCCAACTTCGTGGGAAGTTGACAAGAAGATGAACGAATCTATTAATTCGATGTTAGAAAAAGTCATGTCTAGTAGGAGGACAAAGCAAGCGGCGACTTCCCTAATGTCACCATCAAAAGTATGGGGATATCTCGTCACATCTCTTGTCGTGTACTTTTTGCTGTCGTGCTTTGAGGCGATTGCGCGACTTGAGCAAGCTCGGCTCGACGCTCAACGAGTGAAAGACGAGTACCCTGGGCGCGAACACATGGATTAGAGTGTTCTTGTATATACCATATTAGCTGCGTTATAATTTAAAATCCAATCTATAAAGTTTTACTAGTTACCTTTGACGGAGCGCCCACCGCCATTCTCATGTTGTCAAACGCGATGCATAACAGCGGTTTGCTTTGAAGAATATTCACAACCGAAATCTCTTCACTGCTATTTGGTTCTACGCTAATTTTTATTGGAGAACTTAATCGCACGTTTGCGTGCATCTGTAACGAGTACTTCAATAAGTCTGGGAGCTTCTTGGTGCGCCCGCTAAAGCTTGGAAGCGACATTGAAATTCGCGGGCCTTTCAACGACGGTTCATTTGGCATTATTATCTCGCACAACTCTCTCTTTGATTCTATTATTTTCACCTTAGGATCGGCTTCTTTACGAGGTTTCCCACTCCACCAATTCACACCTCGTCTAGTCTTCCCTTGCGTCGTCACCGCGTCGTCAAACTTGGCAATGCGAGACGGTAATCCACACGTCTTCACTCCGTGCTCGCGCGCCTCCTTGCTATCGACGTACACACGACTCGCCCACGCGCATGACGTCGGGGGATTCCACACTAACCCACCCAAAATGACTACTTCGTCTAGTTTCCCACACGGCGATGAGTCGTATCGCGCCATGTACACTCCACCGAGCGTGTACCCGAACGCTTCAACCAGACGCAAATCTTTCGGCACGTGCGCTCGCGCGTCGCGCGCGCGTATCAAGTGCAACTGATACAACGCCTTGCCCGTAAACACCCATGGTGGTGGTGACTCATACGTGTGTTTCGTCATCTCGCGTGATTGTTGTCGCCGTTATCGCACGCCTTCGTCCCCCAGTGCCGCAGCGCGCGCCACCCGATGGAGACGACCACGACGACCGCGACGACGGGGGATCGCACGTGAATGGATTGGAGGCGCGCCATCGCGAATGTCTAGGCCTTTCTAGGGTAGAGAAACCCACCAATCACGACCAGGAGCGATCGACACCCACTCCGACTACGAAAGAACATATACGGGTGAAAATCACGCGCACTATGGGCGCGATCGTCGTCGGCCGGTCGCCGGTCGCCAGTCGCCGGTGGGCCACGCCCCAGACTGGCAGACTGGGCGTCGGAAATTCTTTTGTTCGGTGCGCGAATTGGGCGCGTGGGTTGGCGCGCGTGAAGGGGCACCGCACACGCATACACGCATCCATTGCAGTGCGCGTGCGCGTCACTGGACACATATATTCATTCGCGCGCACACCGCACACAGTGATGTCCACCGATGAAGCCGCGCGCGAGGACGACGCGGGCGCCCAGGTGGTGCCAACGCCGAACGATGCAATTCACCACGATGGGCAGCCTCGAATGATGCATGAAGCGGCGTTGTGTGGGAAATTCTTTTCCATTCATGGGTGTGCATACGGGGATGATTGTCACTTCTCACACGTGTACTACCCTGGTATGTTACTTCCGCCTCCACCCGCACCGCTACCGTACGCGTACGCGATGGGTGGACCCCAGAGCGCGGGGAATGAAAAGATGAAGACTCGATTGTGTCGCAATTTCAATTCACCCGAGGGGTGTAGGTTTGGTGATCGGTGTGTTTTTGCGCATGGTGAGGAGGAATTACGGAGTGAAGAAACCAATATAGCTTTAGCAGAAACCACGATGGCGATGGGTAACATGGGAGGGTTCATGATGCCCCATTACGGTACGTCGGGACGCGCGCGTCGAGCCACCTCGAAAAAAAACAAGACACACATTTCTGATTTACCTTGATACGTGACAACGACCACCGACGCCACTAACATGTTTTGCGTTATTTCAACAGAACACTCGATATTGGTTCCAGTCCATCCCACGCACGTGGGTATCATCGTCGGCAAAGCTGGATCAAATTTGGCAAAGGTGAGCTCACTTTCGGGGGCAAAGGTTTCACTTTTGGGCGCCGAGCATATCAATCCCGATGGTAACCGCTTGTTGCGAATTGCGGGGAGTCCTTTCGACGTCCAGCGTGCGCAACAGCTTATATATAGTCGTTTAAGTTCTATCACAATGCGAAGCAAGGTGGGTGGACACACTAGAGATCATCGTAACGGCAAAGAAGGTGGGCAGCCAAAGGCTTTCAAGACGAAAATGTGCGCAAGTTGGGAAGCCACAGGAACCTGTTCTTTCGGGGAAAACTGTCACTTTGCACACGGCAAAGAAGAAATACAATCGGTGAACCAGAGGAATACGAATGGTACATCGAATGCGAACCCAGAGGCGGAGGTAGACGAGCCGTAGTGGTTGCGTTGTTTGTTTTGAGCGAGGCGGCGTTGTCATTCAGTCAACAGTGAAAAGACTGTAGATGAGCTCATCTTTCGCTTGTTTTCCTAGCTCGTATATATTTATTTATGTACGGTAACGAGTTGCAATAAATACCACACTAGTCTCACGAATATGACGTTTCACGAATTCGCCACGCCTGAGCTACCACACTCACCGACTCGCGGGCGAGCCTAGGCACTGGTCCATGACAGACGCTGCATTCTCGGAAAAGTTCGGCGTTCATAAAAAACGTGTCAAACATCCAAATTATCCTGAATGCGAGACGGACTTATGGTGGATCGTCAAATATACGTCCGAATGGGACCAGGAAAAGGCGGAGGAGTTGATGAAGGGTGGGGAGGATGAGGGCGTCATGTCGCCTTACGTGCGCGTATGGGACCTTCGAAAGCCAGGTGTTAATAGTGGTGCACTCTCTATTGACCACACATGGACTCCTGTGAATCTTCGCGGAATGGGGTTAGGCGAAGAGGTCGTGCGTGCGGTTGAAACGTTCGCCAAACTCCACGTCAGTGGTGACTTTCATGTTGAAGCCACGTGTTCTTATGCGCAAAAAGTTCTTAGCAAGGTGGCAAAGTAGTACTACATAGATCCTAGTCCTAGAAAACATCTTCGTCATCATCATCATACTCAACCTCTTGAGGCGCCGCTATTGTTTCCTTTTCCCAGTCTTTCAATTTCCCACGGCCAAGCATGAAGTCGTCTTGCAAAAAGCTCGCTTTTGTCGCTCCGTCAGCCTCTGTTTTCTCATCGTTTTTAGTTTTCGCCTTGTCACCTCGGAGTTCTTCGAGAAACTTTGTTTTAGAAATAAGTGCATCTTTTCTACGCATTGTTTTAGCCTTTTCTGCATCACGTTGTGCCTTCCCAACGGCGTTAAATAACCGCACAACGCCCTTGGTCGCGGTGTGATGCAAACGTCGTTCAAGCGTGTCACTCTCGAGATCGCGTCCACGTGGTTGAGGTATGACATGACCACGAAATTTGAGTTCTACTTTTGCTCGTTTGATCCGACGTCTTTCCTTCTCCTCAGCTTTGGCTTCAGCTTCATCTTGTCGCTGTTTCTTTGACTTCGGCAACATTTCCGCCGCCGCCGCGCTCGACTCCTTGTCACCAACTAATGTTTGAAAAGCTCTTGACATTCCCATCACGTGACTTGAAACCGGACGAGCTAATGTCTCTTCATCGCTCTCTTCATCGTCGTCTTCGCCATCGTCTACGCTGTCGTCGTCGTCGTCGTCGTCGTCGTCGTCGTCTGCGTCGTCGTCTGCGTCCTCCGCGCCATCGTCGTCTTCATCCACGACAAACTCGTCGTCATCAAACCCTTCACTTTCGGAATCCTCCTCCTCCTCGTCGTCCTCCTCATCTTCGCCATCATCGTCAGCGCCATCGTCCTCGTCACTTCCGTCGTCTTCCTCCCCCGACGTCGACACCGATGGGTCCTCGTCCTCGTCCTCGTCCTCGTCCTCGTCCTCGCGCCGTCTGGTTCTCATATCGCACTCTGGCGTGTTCGTTCGGTGTCACCCACAACCTTTATCGTCGTCGTCCGATGTCGTCGTACAGTGTCGTCGTCGTACAGTGTCGTCGTCGTACAGTGTCGTCGTACAGTGTCGTCGTCGCGCAATAGCAATGGCGGCGGCGGCACGCCTTGAGACGTTTTGGTGGGACATGGATAGACACAATGACGGATTTCACTTTCTCACGCACCGTTTTAAACGACTCTGTGCACCTCCACCACTGCAGTTGACGACGAGACCACGCGCGCAGAGAGCGTGGGTTGACGATACGACACAGTCGACGAACGAAACGCACGGTGAAACATGTCTCGACACGCCCAGCAGCACAGCGTCGATGCCACCGAAGCGGCGTTTCGCGAGTGCTATGAACTCGTGGAAGAAATGACAAAAATTTACGCCAGCGACGAGGATGTGCTGCGAGTGAGACAGATTGAAAGCGCTCGAGAAGAAATACTACGAACGTGTCAGGCGAGGGAAGAACACATGGCGGGAGTGATAAAGGAAATGGCCCGACGAGTACAGATTGCTGAGCGTAAAGCGGTTTTACCACCTGCGGCTATGGCGCAACGGGAACGGTTGTTGAAACTCGAAGCGGAAAAACGGGCGGCTGGGGAGTACCTGTCGACGATGGAACGAGAGGCACAACAACTCGAACGTGAACAAGAAGAGTTAGCGAAGCGAGCGGCAGAGCTAAAACTTCAGAAACAGCATCTTGATTCGGTCATAAATGAAGAAATTCCTTCGACGAAACGAGAAGTGAGTTTATATGCGCACATCTCAAATATCGCTTGGCACTATGAAATCGTCGATCGTATCTCTGGACACGTCAACGCCAAGGCGAGCCGAGATGTTCGAAAAATTGACATGCCAATCAGACCCGGGAACGAGTTCTACGTAGCGAATGAGCTTTGGGAAATGATGGATTAGCTTTAGTCCTTGTTTAGTCTTGTAGCATGCATATTCGCAAATCCGAAAACGACAAAAGAAACGATTGTTGTCCATGCGCTCACTTCTGCACTTCGCTCGTAATCGCACATTCACTTTCATAACGCGACGGGCGTAAGTTTTGATTGTCACGCTACATGCACGTCTGGCTTCGAGTTGATGTGCTTGTGCAACACTGGACTACGGGACAAAAACGCGCCCCGCAGAGGTTGACGCTCGCGGCGCGCGGGTACCGGTGCACATGTCAGGACTCGCACGGGAACCAGACCTAGAACGTTGTCTTTATGACGCTTACGTACACACGGAGAGTGTCGTCACGGAGGCTCATAACGACGCCGAAGTGGACAAAGATGCCTCGCCAGCAACGACCAGGAGTTGGTCTAACTTGCAGACGCTAGCTCAGACTTTCACACGGCGAAAGGAAATCGATAATGGAGAACGGGAAATGATGAGAGCTACAGCTCTCGCATCGACGTCGAATGGTGACATGTTAAGCGTTGTTGCTGGAAGGAGCGTTCAAATTTTCCGCGCGGATGATGACTGGCACGTTCCGAAAGGAGGTGTTCACAGAGCGCAAGTTCAGTCTATTTCTTGGGCTTCCGATGGTCTAGCGTTCGTCATTGTTCAAGCGGCAAAGTTAAGCGTAGCCACACGCGTAGGAGAAATTGTATACGAGCGCGATGTGTCAGCTGCACCAGTTGCCTTTGCGGCGCTGGCATTGCTCAACGAAGAAGCGTATGACTTAATAAGCGTCAACCTTGTGGGAACACCGGCGTTGGTTACTCAACGCGTCGAACTCGTTCATGGTGCCGCGGTAGGTGAAACTATATCTAGAATGTTTGGTGAGGGTTTGAAAAAGATCGACTGCGCAAGTTGGTTGGAAAAAGATCGTACGCTCGTCGTTATTGGTCGTAAAAAATCTCTGTCGTCAACAGTAGTGACGATGTGGAAGTATTTTGACGGTTCAGACAAAAGCGATGCCGCGCTGATGCATTTGAAAACTATAGATTTCGGCATTGACTTGACCCCAAGGCGAAGTTTCTTTGAAACTCCGCGTGCATTATTGTCGCTGTCAGTTTTTCATGACGGCGGCGAGTGTTTGAATTTAGCCATAATATCTGAAACGGGCGCATTGAGCGTAGTTCAAATTTCAAAGAACGGCGAGTATGCCACGAAACTCAATTTTTATCACAACGTGTGCGCCACTGCATGGTGGTCATCCGAAGCTATCGCTATTGCATTACGTAACGGTGAAGTGATAGTCGAGAACGTATCCACCGGACGGCGCATACTTGGAGACGCACCAGAATGCTTTGAGACGGTTGCTGGCATGATTTCCGTTCCACGGAATGTCGACGGCACTCGGAGTGCTAGAATTTTATTGATGGAACGTCCTAAAATAGGTGGTTGGAGACTTATTTCACTCAACGAGCGCACTCCACTTGAACTAGTACACGCCCACATGGATCTCGAAGAGTGGGGCTCAGCCTTGATGTTAGCACGTCAGCATGGTTTAGACACGGATCAAATCTACAAAGCAAGGTGGACTAGTTCGCCGGCATCGATCGAAGGTATGTCTGATTGGTTGTCGCGCATAAGCGACAGACCGTGGGTAGTGGTGCAGTGTCTAATCGCGTGTGCGACATCATATGAAACGCAGCGTCACATTTTGGTTTATGGTTTGAAAGAAACCGACACGCAAGCGAAAAGAATACAAAACTCTATAAGCAACGAGCCGGAGTGGAGTTGGTGGGTGAAGTTGCGTTTGGCTCTGCTTGGTGCATTGGATCGAGCAGATACGGTCCACGAGATTTGCAGTGGTGGATTTTCTCCAAATATGTACCAAACTTTGCGGCAATCGACAATCTTGGATGCGGCCATGAACGCAGCATACTCCAGTGACTTGTTTTCGCTGAAGATTATTTTCAAGCGCCATGCGAGTTGTTTGATGCCGCGAATATTTGATGTACTTGACGCGCTGCCAGAAACATGCTCCGTTTCGTCCTACGAAACTCTCTTGCCTTGGTCTAACAATTATGTCTCGGATCGAGATTTTCATTCGTCAAAACTCAGACAAAACGATTGGGCAGAGTCGGAATACTACTTGCAGCATATTGATTCAGCGCAAGCTAACGATGACGAGGAGTTAAATCGTAGGGCTGATGTGTGCCAAGCAGTGACTGACGTTTTGCAAAGAGAGAACGTTTCACAACGCTGGCTGCAAGAAGCCACGGAGGAGTTATGTCTTATTAGGCAACGAACTCACGGATCACAAGTGCCATCATCCAGAGATATGGAGACGTGGGTCATACGAAGAGCTTGTGAGATGGACACTGCATTAGGTCAAATCACAAGCGCTCGTCAAATTTTACTCTCAGCGGCAACAGGGCTACAGTCACAAACATTGATAGACTATGCTTTCGCAGCATCGATTCTGGAAGCTGCTGTGATGACTGTTTTTGTTGAAGATGGCGTGGTTGTTGAAAGCTCTCTAGAGGAATTCTCGGCAAGTGATACTTTTGAAAGGATGAATGTACTTTTTGCTTTGCTGAGCGAGAAAAACGTGACGAGTATCATGTCAGGAGCAGTTCGCGATTTTATTGATCACGCGAGTCACAATTCTGATGAGAGAGTATGTGAGATATTACAAAGGTGGATTTTGATTGCTTCTGAAAATGCACAATATTCTTCGATGTCACACGTTGTGCGTTGGTTTTCATCTTCAAAGGAGTCCATAGATGTTGTCGGTGGCGCTGAGGCTCTTGCGGCCGTCGTTGCCGAAGCTTCGCTTTGTCAGCGCGACATCGACAACAGTTCTTTGACTGCATTGCTTGATATGCTAAATGATTTGCCAGAGTCTGTTTCAGGCGTTCCGGTAGCAAAAACAGCACTATTTCGACTTCGTGCGTGTCACGTGTTACGGCTACGTGGACTAAATATATCACTTGAGGCTATTATCAGCGCTGAAAGAAGCGAATCGCAAGCTTTGGATATAATCAGCAACTTCATCAGTAGTTTCGTTGAGAATTCTGAAGGTGAAACTACGACAAACTGGTCAATACTATGGAAAGAGCTCCTGTCGTTGCAAAGTGGGGTGTTTCATCGCTGTCTCACACATGATGGAATTCTCAGCCTACTAGTACGTGCACAACTAGAGCATGAAGATTGGGCACACGCTAAAGCACATATTCCAGCAAGCGGTACCGCAGGCACAGTAGGTGCTCTCGTAGGCGGTTTAAAAGAGCTCAGTGGCTCAGTTTCATCGATTCTTCCCGTGTCTGCAGCCGAGGACGTCATTTGCGCCGTCAGTGCTCAATTTATGCAGCAAGCACGTGATATCGAAGATAAATATGCTTTGGATGCGGAAAAGTGCCTAAAACTAATGCCTCTGAACGGCGCCGTCTCATTAAAACTAGAATTCATTAGTGCTTTACGTTCCCTTGCAGTGTTTGGTGTCCGTCGACCACCAAAAGACGTCAGTGGCGAAGTTGCGCTGCAAATGGTACTTGAAAGCTTGGTACAGTTTCCCGAGTCATATCGGTCACCCGACGAACTACAGTCGATCGCACTGCGGCTCGGTGTGACAGATACTGGTAATCAACATGCGATCCTGCTCGCGACTGGTCTTAAGGCTTTTGAACGTAGCGATTTGAGAGCATCCGTCGCTACAGCTATTCGACTGGTGAGACGCAACTACGCGCCATCATGGGAGTTATGTGCTAAAGTTGCACGTGCTTTACCGTTAGATGATGAGTCTATCAATAAGAAAGGAACGTTGCTAGCGTTTGCAGTTGCGCACGCCAACGAAGACGTTCTTCCTAGTCTACTGAGTGATTGGCAAAGTACGCAAGCGTGGGAAATGTTCAAGAAGTTTGAAAAATGCCCCGCGGACCCTGACACGCAATCATTTAAGCCAAATATCGAAGGAATTTTGGCCAAAATAACAGATATTACCACGATGCAGGCAAATATGCGCCCAATTGTGAACTTGTTTGCACAAAAACCATGTCTGGCTAATGCTCTTGATGTTATTTTCAAAACGAAAGATGATAAGGCAAAGGAAGTGGCTGGCGCGATGGCTTATGCTCTTGGCATTCATGGCGTGCATTCCTCAGATAAAATTTTATCGATAATTGCGACTCAGACAATCTTAGAAGTTGTGAAGTCCTTATCGATAGAGGAGCTGGCAGTGGACACACCTCCATCATCATTGTGGCCGTCAATTGCCATCTTGCTCATCATGCGAGATGCGCACACTGTCTCAGACGTTATTGATAATATATCAAGTGGAATTCAGGAGCGTCTAGTATTACAAACAGTTTTGAATCTAGGAACTTGCGTGCACGCGTTGCGTGTACTTCGATCGGTCGATTCGCACCTACAGCTCCCGATTCAGACCTCGCTTTTGCTGGCGCGGGTGTCGGAAGTTGAAAATAGAGAAAATTTCGACGAAGACGCTGATGTATGCTTTGCAAAGCAATTCAATTCCAGTCTCAGTTCGGTTGTTGACGCTGAGTGGCTCGCTAAAGCCATTCCGGAGATTGATGCCGGTGCGTTCACGTCAAATACTGCAGACTATCGCAAACGTGCAATCTTAGCTCTCGCGGCTGGAAGCTCACGTCTGGTCAGAGTTGGTGAATCGCTCAATCATGCTCTTCGACTTGCGCGTGCGTATAAAGTAGACGAGTACGACGTCTACGCGGCATACAGCGCTGTTTTAGCTTCCGACAACAAGCACGACGTAGTGCAGGCTGCAGAAACTTTGAAGGAAGTCCTTCCTACATTTCGTGGGAAAAGTTTGGATATAGTTTACACGTCAACGTGGAAAAGTTTGCCGAGTCACGGACATCGGGGATTTGAATCGATACGGGCGTACTTTGACGTGCTGCATGCGTGCAAGAGTATCAACATGAAAGATTATAATAATTTATTGGCAGCGATGAAATTGATCGCAGATGCGTGTCCGGAAATCGACTTGAAACTTTTCGTTGATGCGCACGGCCGTGCATCAAAGACAAATACCACTGACGTTTTGGATGCTATCAAGCGAGATGTGTGTGCTGAAAGTAATCGAACAAATTCTTACCCACAACTTATGCTGGCAAATCTTCTCAAGGCACTCGATACTTTACCTGACACAAATGCAGCACTGAACTCACAAAACGTACATTTTTCCGCAGTTTGTTCTATTTTATCGCCGCCGGCTGGAGTGTGTCGTTTAAGTTCTGCACAAAGGTGGGCACGAGTTGTCGATAGTGGCGCATTGGATAAAATTGGAGAAGATCATGCGATGGAAATGGCTCAATGTCTAAGTGCTTGCGCGCTGACTGATCAACGTTTGAAGGAATTGAACAAATTTGCATCCGAAATTTCTACGTCGTTGCAACTCAAGGCGCTGGATTATGTGCTTGGTAAGCTTGATACCTCGAAGTTAAAGGCGATTCCAGATGTATTAGATGAGCGCAACCGTCTCAGTTTCGTCAACACTGTAGCCATGAAAATGCCAGAGCTCGACGCTCATTTACTTCAAATCTTGACGAGCGATTCTAGGGAGAATCAGAGATTATCAGTTATTATTGAGAGATGGATAAGTCGAGGCGCGACATTCAGTCAAATTTCAACTCTCGCATCTATTGCTGGACAAGCTGAACTACAGTGCATGAAAGTAGATATCGATGTTACCGATGTTATCATGCAGAATCTAGACAAAGCTCTGATGCGCTCATCAAATCAGCTTGGTAAAGTCTTTGATATAGTGGAAAAGACTCTTTGGGGAGAAAATGATCTTGACGCTCTTGCTACGGCACGCACGCGCGCATTTGCCAAGCTCAAAGAACGCGTCGCGTCGAACGATGGCTCTTCGATTTCAGACGATTGTGCAAGTATTCTTGAATTGATGTCAAATATCATGTCTGGTGATGGGATTTGGCCAGGATGGGCATCATCAAATCACGGTGACGGCGTTGTCCACATCGTCAGCATGCGCACAGCGGCATTGCTGGCTCCGTTTGTCGGATGTCCGATCCCTTGTGAGGAGGATGTGCGTGATGATGCCGCGATGTGCGAATTCTTTCGAAATTCTATACTCGCTCAGGACTGCATACCTTTTGACGTGCTTTCTCAGCTGTTGACCATGTGGGCTGGTTATACTCAATCAAAGCTTGCGCTAAAACCCTGCTGGCTGGCCGCCGTAGAACGCGCATTGTTGGGCGGTACCAACAATGACGCATTGAACATCTTGAGTTTCTTGGCTGAGCAAATTCTCTGCACCTCATCTCCAGGATTGCTTTCAACGGCAGATGTGGCTCAAATTCTAGAAACCGCACAGAAAACGTCGGGAGTGGACACTGCCTTGGTCGCAAAGTTGAGGCTTTTAATAGATGCGCAAGGCATTGATACCGCCGCTTGCGAGCTGAAGGAAATTCTAGATTTGGATATGATTATGTTGGCCATATATAGAAATCGAATCGCTTCGATTGTGATGATTGATTCGGTCATTTGTGATCAAGTTGTGTCATTAGTATTGACACACCGTAGAGGTCGCGACGTTTTGATGCCACATATTTTGGCAGCCGTCACGAGGGAAAGAATGTTCAATTTGGCGTGCAACCTTGCGCTACGCCTTACTACGTCTACTCTTGATTTGTTCAGAAATGATATTGAAGGAAGGATTTTCATATTACGCAAGCAGCTTTACGCCAGGGGGCGGAAAGGAAACGTCGATATACCTCAAGCAACGAATGTGGAACAAACAACACGCTTGCATGATCTACTTTTGAGTGAGCTGACTTCCACACTGTACACGGCGTGCGCAGCAGCATCAGGAGCGCTTGAAATTGCACTAGTATCATAGATGTGCGCGCTACTACCTAGGCTTCCTAGGTCATGTTCAAACCATCCACGCAAACTTACCTCGACAGGTGGGAGGAGATCAAGACATTACACCATCAACTTCTGCCTGTGCTGGTGTGAAACATGTGAGAGACGTTAGAGCTCTTGTTCATGTTGCGTCATATGAGTGTATTGTAGTTCGATCTGTAACTTTATTTATCACAAAACTAAAAGTCTTTCATACGCACGATATATATAATCAAAATTGGACGCGCTGAGCAGCTCTTGAAGCATTGAGAACCAAAAAACTGACGCGTGTGCTGCTCATCACGCATGCGTGAACTCATCCTTAGGCGAGCTTACAACATCTTGAGGTAAAAGTTACCAGGTTCAGGAGGCCAGGTGTACAATTGCACGTCGTCGACGCAGATGGAAACTCCATTAATGTCGACATCCGTCTTCAAAACGATGTTGAGGTCAGTTTTTGGTACTTGAACATACGCACCCAAGCCAATCGCAAACTGAACGCCAGCAAAGTTCGCGGTCTTACATTTGGAAGCGATATACGCATCGGTGTACACGAAGTTGTCATTGAATTGAGCTTGCATCGCCGCGCAACTAGCTTCGCCAGTGGTGGCTTGCGCAGCCATGTCCGCACCGAGGTAGATGCGTTGTTCGGCAGTCGTCTTCGGGCCACTGCACACCATACCAGCGACGCACAGCTGCGCTGTAAGATCGGTCACTTCGGCAACCACACCGAGTTGGGCGTGCGCTTCAAGATTGGCGTCGAGAAACGGCGTAAGAGCCACTCCTGGGTCAGGTAACACAGCGGAGATTCCGCCATTGGCAACTGTGAATCCAACTTCCATGCCGGTGAGGTCCGCAGTGTACGAGAAAACCCCGGTGGCCTTCGCCATTAAGAAATAAGGAAGTGAAATACCAGCCCCCATGCTCATTCTCATGGTGAACGGGGTCATCGGAATCGGGAATTCACCTTCAAAGCTCACGCTCTTTGGCACGCCATCCACCAAGTCGAGCACGTCACCAGCCATGAAAGCTTCGGCTTCAGCTTCGACCTTGAACTCAATGTGCATGCGCATGTAAAGAACAGCAGTCATAGTGAAATCCTTCAAAGACTTCATCGCATCGATGAGCTTTGTCTTGGCGGCATTCGCCCCGTCAGTAAGAGGATCACCAAGGCGCGCACGCAAGTGCGGGAACTGAGCCATCGTCCCCGGTCGCTCGAGCCACGGATCTTCCGCCAAAGCGGTGCGGATCTTGGCAACCTGCAACATGACATGGTTCTCAATTCTATCCAAAAGCATATCATGCTGTTGTTCGATCAAGGCGAAGTGCGCTGTGGCTTGCGTGTGGATACCGTGCAAATGCTGGTAGTGGCTGGCTTCTTCGGTGGAAAGAAGCTTACGACCACCGAGGGCGTTCATCGCCGAGTCCAACGAGTTCTTCACGGAGTTTGCGGCGTTTTTCGCATCATTCACCACCCCAGTCAACGAATTGATGGGGCTCATGACTGCATTCTTCGCATCATTGACAACGTCGGTCACGCCGTCGCCGATGGAGTTGAAGAGCGGCTCAAAGAAGGCGAAGAAGGCGGCCAAAATGTTCGTCGCAACAGCTTCCGGGAACGAGAAGTCGCGAATTTCAAAGCCCATGGTCCACGTGGGCTCTGGGAATCCAGCCTTGAGCGTCGCTGGCGCGAACGGACTGTCACCAAGTTTTTCCGGCCACGGCATGTCGTACGACAAATCGAGCACAGACTCTGGCAAGATTTCATCAAGCGGAAGCGAAATTTCCATCTTTGGAGCGCTGCACGAGCCCAAATGTGCGTTTTCGCGAAGAGCAGTGTATTCAGGGACTTTTTCGGTCGTACCGCGAAGTTTGTTTCGAAGCAACTTTCGCACGCGCTCTTGGTTGAGAACGTGTCCGAAGTGGTCGTGCTTGCCGTTGCCCATCGGCGCAGCCCCGAGGGACGCGCTCGTAAAGACGCTGGTGATTTTCTTTAAAACATCCTTTGCATCTGAGGGGAACGCTGCTTTGATGAGATCGTTCACGACGTCTTCCACAAGATCGGGAATACCAGTGATAGTATTAGACACGGCGGACGTAATTTCATTCGCTTTGTTCGGAATGGTCGTCATGAGATCAGAAACGACGTCGTTGATGTCATCAATGGTGTTCTCCACGGCGTTTTTGGCGTTGTTAACAGCCCCAACCGACGCATCGTAGGCGGCAGTAAGGCTGGGATCGACAATGCACTTCGTGTTGGAATTCCGAGCGACGAAGAACGGCGCGCAAGTAGTACACTTGCCCGTGGTAACCGGACGCGCGCGTCTGCACGTAAACTTCCAAGCGATGGTGACGCTGGTGCAGGCACCAGGAGTGCAACCACCACCCCAGCAACCACCACCACAACGTCTTCTACATTTACCTGCCCACTTCCACCCGCAGCAGAAGGTCGGGGCGCAGATTCGCGGGGCGCAGATTTGCGGCGCGCAAACGCGGTGGGACGAGCACCCGCCTTTTCCACCCACGGGAATGTCTCCGAAGTCGCACACCGGAACTGGTAAACATCTCGACGTGTAATCGCACGTGCGAACGGCCGTTTCAGGAAACATACAATACTGCGGCACAGATGATCCCGAAGAGACGGTGCACGCGCCGAGGCTGGCGACATCCATCGTCGTCGAGTTCCACGCCGCGCCCAACTCGGTAGCGGCGTACGCGTCGGGCTCGCCGTACGCACCCGCGTTCGCGCGAGCG
>Ga0181598_1000904_pt1 | contig 29506 bp, 20 predicted proteins | sample 041ome_4_FD_153295 | JGI IMG/M metagenome (GOLD analysis project Ga0181598, IMG submission 153295) | Coastal salt marsh microbial communities from the Groves Creek Marsh, Skidaway Island, Georgia - 041404US metaG (spades assembly) | ecosystem: Environmental > Aquatic > Marine > Intertidal zone >... | reverse complement strand
AGAAATCTGAGAAATTTTGTCGGAACACAGAAAAAGGGAGGAGAGACGTCACTCTAAAAACTCCATACATTTCAACACATTATCTACATATACATACTAATGTCTTCTCATCAACGTCTCTTGTCTTCCACGAGCAGACGCGCGCTCTCTCGATACGCGTCGACTTATTTCTCATCTGCTGGTTCCTCTCATTCGTTTTCTTCGGTAGGAGCAGCACAACACCACTTGGTCTTTAAGAACAACAACATTAACAACAACATTAACAACAAAAAGCATGTATTCAGCACGACGACGGGAAGTCACGACGATTTTGCGGCCAAGTCGCACGTGGACGCGTCGAACGCGCACGAGGAAATCGCCTCGGACGTTGCGAAAGAAACCGTGGTGATTTACATGAAAGGAAGTCCGAACGCCCCTCAGTGCGGTTTTTCAAACGTCGCCTGTCGCATTTTAGACCACTACGGGATCCCGTACGCGTCGAGAAACGTGTTAGCCTCGGACGCTTTAAGGAACGGAATCAAATCGTTTTCCAACTGGCCGACGATTCCGCAAGTCTTCGTCGGCGGGGAATTTTTGGGAGGGAGCGATATTTTGATGACCATGCACCAAGACGGGAGCTTGAAGAAAGAGTTTGAGAGAGTTGGGTTGACCGTGAAAACGACCGAAGGGTCGGATTAAAGAACGACGACGACGACAACAACAACAATAACAACAACAACAATGAGAACAACAACAGTTACACTGCAACAACAGTTCAACACATCCACAACATCTCAAACACTTTTTCTCTCTGCTATAAAATACAATTACATACACATACCGGTATACAAAAGAATCATCACTCTCTCTCTATTTACGCATATTTATTATTCTCTCTTCTACTTCTTCTTCTTCTTATCTTCTTCTCTAAGAGTTCCAATCGGCCACCACACCCTCCGCTCTTCTCTTCTCGCCTTCGTTTAATCCTCCTCCTCCTTTTCTGCTTTGTTGTTGTTGCGCTGTCTTCAACTTTGTCTTCATCTTTTGCGTTTTCACGCCTCGATTTTCGCTTTGTTTCTGTCTCAATTCAGCCGCTTTTAACATCTGCTCTCTCCGTTCTGCGATGACTTCCGGGGTGTCTTCTTCGACCGGTTTCGAACAACACGCGCCCATTTTCTTCTTTCGTCTTAAACTTCTTCTTCTGTGTTATTTTAAATACGTGTCAGTGCGACGTATGTCTGTCAGTAGTAGTGTGTGCGTGTGGATAATAAATGGAGTTATGAAGAGTGAATTTCCCCAAAACAAAGGAAAAAATGTTACTCGCGAGACGGTGCTTTTGTTCGTCGCATCATTACACCACCACCATGCAGCAGCGAAGCGTGTTTTCGTCGTGGTGGACTCGCACTTTGTCTCCTTCTCCTTTGTCTTCTTCTTCGTGTGATCAAAAGAGCAGGAGACGGGAGAGTTTATTTTTTACTTCCTCGTCCTCGTCTAACGAACTCGTTGTTTCCGAGGAGGAGGACAACAACACAAATGTTCGAGAGATTATCGCCCCTTCTGCTTCAGCTTTTGGTGCGAATGATGGTGTTGTCGTTATTAAACCGTCTCGATTGGACGCGTTCATCGCGGAAAATTTACGCGAGGAGAAGATAACCCGAGGCGCGGTGGCGAGATCCATCGCCAACGGGAACGTCTTCGTGAACGGAACAAAGACGATGAAGAAAACGTACAAAGTGCAAAGAGGAGACGTTATTCGATTGACGATTGAACGAGCGAAATCGTTAACGGCTGAACCGGAGGATATAAAATTGGACGTGATTTACGAAGACGAGGATGTTATTGTTATAAATAAACCGGCCGGGATGGTGGTGCATCCAGCGCCTGGGCATTCGAGCGGGACGCTCGTGAACGCGTTGTTATATCACTGCGGATGCCCCGCCTTAGTCGTCCAAGAAGGGAGGAAGATTCCGAAGAGTTTAGATTTTGCAGAAGTACAGAACGAAGAAGAAGAAGACGATGATGACGATGACGATGATGATGATGAAATTATGCCGTACTTAGGACCAGAGGAAGAGGATACGACTGTTCGTCCTGGAATCGTTCACCGACTGGATAAAGGGACATCTGGACTTCTCGTTTGCGCAAAGAACGGCGCGGCGCATCAACATCTCTGCGATCAGTTTGCCGCGAGATCAGTCCGAAGACTTTACGTCGCGTTAGTTTTAGGCCATCCGAATCCATCTGCAGGAGTTGTAGAAGAGCCAATCGGTCGTGATCCAAAAAATAGGCTTCGCATGAGCATCGCCTCGAGTCTCAGAACAGGACGTTTCGCAAGATCAAATTATAGAACACTAGAGACATTCCCTACTTCAGCGGATACTGCGACTAGCGCAAGTCTCGTAGAATGGAAGTTAGATACTGGAAGAACGCATCAAATACGCGTGCACTCTAAATTTCTCGGATGTGGTATCCTCGGAGACGAAACGTACGACGGGAACAAGGAACGCGTGAAGAAACAGCTGTTGAACAATCCAGGAATAAAGAAAGTAAACGCAGAGGCAGTAGGGAAACGAAGCGTGAGACCCATGCTTCACGCGAGAACCATAGGATTTACCCATCCTAGAACTGGCGAGAGTTTGGATTTTTCTAGAGAACCTCCGCAAGATTTCTTAGAAGTCTTGGACGCCTTGAAAAAATGTTGATATGGGCGCGAGTCGCGTATGCGGAGAGGACGAGATATGTTTCAATATAATGTTAAATTTTAGTAGTAGTTGCGGTGCTTTACAATTGATTAATACAAACACAATTTTGTTAATTTTCTTTCTGTATACAGCAAAGATAACGCTTTCTCGAACTCTGCTTCGAACGTTACCTTTCACCCTCTTTCTATTTTTCTCTTTCTCTTTGGTTCGTCTTTCGCGATGAAATGCAAAAAGCACATTCTCGCGTCTGATTCGCCCTAGAGTGCTAGACTATAAACATTACCCACCTCTAGTTTTAATCCACATAATCTATTTCTCTCTTGCTCTCTTTTCCGCTAAACACCCTCCAAATGTTTTTCGTACAATTGGCTTGTTTTCCTTATGACATAAAACAAGCAAAACCTTCTACATTATTTACAAATGTATTTTAATTTCTGTTTGAACAATTTCGTTCTTCGAGAAAGCGCATCGAACACTTTTTACTTGTTGTGCGCCTTCTCGAGAAGAAGTCTTAAAATTCGCTTCCCGAAGGGCGAATTCTTAATGAGCGGTAAGTGGGGTCGAATTCTCTCCACTAAATCCGCATGTAATGGTCCTTTCGTGACCATAAGTGTGCTTTGAACGACGTAGTTGCCGTACGGATCCATCAAAAGTCGATCCAACAAAGGGCTCGACATGATTTCGCGAACGACGACGTTTCTGTGCTCCTCCAATTGCTGATCCGCAAGTTTCAAGCACTTTTCAACGACGTTTGAAGAGAACTTCTGCATAGATAACTCGGCATAATTCCCAACTAATCGCATCATGACTTCAGCGTTTGCCCAAGACAATCCGAGGTCCAAAATGTATTGCACCACGTAATTCCCAAAAGGATCGCGCGATAAAGTCAACGCTTGGTCGGCAATTTCTTGAACGAGCGGTCGTTTTTGCTCCTCAGTCGCGTGGTCAATACATCGTTGCAACACGCAACAGCCGTGACGGTGAGTAGCAATTTCAACCGAATGCTTCTTCGCGGCCTCATAGATGAACTGATTATCCTCAGCCGACAACCTCTGCAAGCAGCGTTGGACCACGTGGTTTCCGTTCAAATCTTTGATCAAGGTGACAACGCCAGGACGCAAAGCTTTCGTGGTGAGCTCAATCTCCTCGTCCGAGCTTAAAGTTTCGATGAGCTTCTGTACTGCTCTCGTTCCATGTGCGTTCAAAGCGATGGAGACCAACTCAGGTAAGCCTGTATTTGCGTTCTCGTTGACTACCGAAACGGCGCGCACGACATCAGCTCTTTGTTTATCCGAACAACACTCTAAAAGTTTCTGCAACAGATAATTTCCGAACGGATCCATCATCAAGTCAACAGCTTCTTCGATAATTTCGTCGAAGCACGCGTCGATAGCGGCAGAACCGTCCTCGTCAAACTTACGCTGGAGGAAGCGGCAACCATATTGGTCTCTGGCCAAGATAGAAATTTGACCCACGCACTCTTCGATGGACCCAAATCTCGAATCCATCTCCGCGAGTTCTTCCGCCGTCGGTGATCCGTTTGCACCAGGCACGGCAGAGTTCAGAGTAGCGAGCTCTGCGTTGTTCGTTAATGGATTGCCGCGCGGACCACCGCCACCCCCATCGTTACCCCACGCCGAGTTTCTTCCGTTGTTTCGTCCACCTCTGGAACCTCTCCTATTCCCACCTCCATCGTTTCTTTGACCGTTTCGTCCAAGATTACCACCCATGTTTTGTTGCTGATGCATGAGCGGATTCATTCCGTTGACAATGTTCGTGAAACCCAAGTGTGGATTACCGTTGAGTTGAGAGGCAAGCATTCCAGCTGCAGCGGCATTCGCGCTGTTCGTCAAATCTCCGTACGCTCCGCCAATGCCGTTAATTCCCGCAGCAGCAGCTGCTGCTGCCGCAGCTGCGTTCACATTTCCACCGGGGAACGCCATGTTTTGCGGATTAACCATACCGGCCCCACTTTGCATGCGCACCAAGTGCTGGAGTTGTTGCTGCTGAGCATACAAGGCAGCCGCGTAAGCAGCTTGATACACTTCCGCCACGGTACCTCCGTTTGCTGCAACTTGATTCACTGCCGAGGTATCAAACCCAGGTAAATTACCAGCACCGCCGCCAAGCCCTTGTTGTTGGAGATGGTGTGCCCCGCCAGCATTTGTATTATATTGCATCTGCTGCATAGAGAATTGATTAATTTGCGCTTGCTGCGCGGCTTGCTGCTGCAATAGTGCTTGTTGTGCTTGCAACCCAGAAAGATCTCCCGCCATGCCGCCGCCCATCCCAGAAGCGACAGCCGCAACTCCGGCAGAATTCGTCGTTTGATCACCAAGCCGAGACGAGTGATGCGCTTGCAAAGAATTCAATCCATTTCTAGAACTATGCGGCGGTAGTGGAGCAGTTGATGGTCGCGCTAAACTATTCGCAACTCCAGCCAAATCGATGTTACCAAACGCTGAGGCTAAACCGTCCGAGCTCGTCGGATTCAACCCTCGATGCACGTCCGTGCCGAGAGCATCGTTATTAAAAGCCGCTCCGTAACTTTGAGCAGCGGTCTTTCCACTCGAACCGCTTGGTTCTAACAGACTATTTGCATTGCCGCCATTTGACGTCAACGAAGCGGCATCGTTTGTATTCGCGAAACTCCCGGCGTGCTGATTCAAGTAAAACGAATCGCCGAAACCGCCCGTCTTGTTTAAACCCGAGGATCCGACAGCCGATGTCGCACCACTTCCTGCATACGGCTGTTTTTGTTGTTATAAATAATAGTGTTCAATTAGTAAGTATAATGACTTTTTTGAGAGAGAAAGAGAGAGAGAGAGAAAAAAAGATGTGCGCAGTGAAGTAACATATGTTGACTTTTGACTTTGACACGAAGTTTGCAGCCCACTTTCAGGTCGACCTGAGACCACAACTTTCGCCCTCTTGGACACAAAACCGAAATTTTGTTGGTGGCGGCTCACGGAAAACGAGCGCGTATGGCCACCTCCGAAGATTAAAATCCGAATCAAAACCCGTTTTCGAAAGAAGAACAATCATGAGTACGATATTGTGTAACCAAACGTACCAAGTCTACCGCAGATGCACTCCGTGGCGGCACATCTCCGCGCGTTTCAGTTTTAAGAATCTCATCACTCAATAACTGCGAAAAAGAAGTCTCGTAGTCCCTGTTTATGTATTTATGTATTCACGAGAGTACAAGAGAGCGGAAATAAAACGTTTGTCAGTGTTTGTACTTTCAAATTCTGCGTTTTCAGACGATTTCGCGACTTCGCGACATCCCTAGCGCGTCTAAAAGACGGAATTTTTTCCGCTAAAACGAGAAGGGAGCAAAAAGAGCACCCCGCAAAAACGGGAAAGAATAATAATAATAAATCCGAACGTACCGCCAGGACGGGGAGGTTGACAGATTGTCGCCCTTCCCTGGAGGACTCTTAGAAAAAGACTCCATGAGATTAAGGTCGCGTTTCCGCGATTCCTTCGTCGCAACACGGGGTAAACCACCGTTTTTTTTATGGCGAGACCACTACTAAATGGTTTTTCTTCTTCTTCTTCTTCTTCTTCGCCCCTCGTTGCTCTTGTTTTTTCGGCTTTTTTCTCATCTCTCTCTTCTGCTCCTCAGCAAACGCACTTTTCTTCAAATTTCGCGCAGCACAATAATAATAAACCATCCTTCCCCCCCGCACACGCATCATCAGTCTCTTCGCCAAAGCGAGAGAAAGAGAGAAAGAAATAAACTCTCCATCAGAAAATGCGGAAGACGGCGAGTGCGAGCATGAGCAGAGGTTCCTCGGACTGGTTCTTACACCGACGCAAGAGCAACTCTCAATTCAACACGTCTCAGGAAGAATTGGACGCGACGACGGATGAGGAGGAGTTGCAGAAAGAGAGAGGTTCGGAAACGACATCGCCGGTTTTACCGGCGGATATTCAGACCATAGCGAGGTCTTTGCATCAACATCTGCCCAATAATGGTGCGAGTAGTAGCAGTGCTACTACCATTTATAATAATAATAATCATACAACGAGCAGTAATAACGAGAAGAAAAACGGTGAAGAAAAGAAATCGAACGCGAAGAGAAACTACTTTTGGAGGGAATACGTTTTAGCCGAGTTGGGCTTGGCGCCGTCAAACAGAGAAAACGACGAAAAAAGCAACGCAGAATTAGCAAACGCTCGGCAGAGAGTGTTTGATTTGCTCTGGCACTTGCCGAGAGAGTTGGAGCGCTTGTGTTTTTATGGTTGTTTGTTGTGCGGCGATGCGATTTTAGGCATCTTGACTTCGCTTCCCGTGCGAGTGTTCGTGTTAACATCCCGGGGTTTATTCGCGCTTATTTCGAGTTACTTTTTCAATCCTGCGAAGTACGCCGCGGCTGTTGGATTGAGGAAGAAAATGGACGCTTCTTCGCCAGATGTTGACGGCGATGGCGATCCGCCATCGCCAATGACGCGCCGACAGTCGTGGGCGAAACATCCTCTCGCGCGAGAGCAACTGTGCGATTTACTCTGGCTTTCCATGCTCGCCGCGGCTGTATTTTTAAGCTATTCGTTGGATGTTTCCGTTTTGTATCATTATGTTAGAGGCCAAGAAGTTATCAAACTTTATATGGCAGCATCCGTGTTAGAGTGCTTTGATAAATTATGTTGCTCATTCAATGGCAACGTGTTAGACGCGTTGACGCACTCGGTGGATAAAATTGTCGACACCGCGCAGCACAAGTTTTCGAGAAGAAGGGACGTTTTCGTCTGCGGTTTACAACTTTTTGTGGACGTGATCTTGTCGACGTTTGCCACGGCTTCGCATACGTTTGTGTTATTGCTCCACGCGGTAACTTTATCCGTGGCAATGAATTCACACACCAACGCGATGTTGTTGGTTTTAATTTCTAATAACTTTTCGGAAATGAAAGGCCACGTTTTCAAAAAGCAAGACGAGGCGAAGTTGTTCGGAGTGACGAGATTGGATATCATTGAACGCGTACATTTGACCGTGTGCTTGCTCTTTGTCGCCGCGCAAAGAATAATCGCTGCCGGGTCCATTTCCGGTGGTTTGACTAAAAAGTTTGCCACCGACTGCCTCTTGGTCTTGGGAAGCGAAGTCTTCGTGGATATCGTCAAGCATTCGTTCATGGCAAAATTCAACAGCTTACGACCGGCGACATACAGACGGTATTTTAGACAGTTCTGTCGAGAACATGTAAAGTTGGCGCAGTCGTACAAAATACACCGAGTAGTTGGTTTTGTCCCTCTCGCTCCGGCGGCTCTGTTGTTGCGAGTCGTTCCGCCGTTGTATGAAACCTTACGCGTTGGAGATTCATATCAATCGCGCGACTCCAAAGAAGAGACAACATACACGACAACAGAGTCTTTAGCAGTCAGTGTGTTAGGATTTCTTATATTAGTCGTCGTAAAACTGTTATTCGGCGTGTTATTGCATCACTGGGGCGTGAAAATGTTGGCGACTGAGATTGCAGAGAAGCAACGCAAACTCCAGCAGGAAGGAAAGAATAAAGATGCGGGTGAGGGTGAAGATGAAGCGCCAATACTAGACCATGGAAAAGTTGTGAGCGTCAGAAAAATGATGGCCGATAACGACACTTTATTAACGCCAAATTTCAAGGTTGCAATGTGAGGACATAAATAGAGATAATAGATACGTAGGAGCGTTGTAATGCTGAAAATTTTATAAAATAGGATGTATTTTTCTTCCTTCTCTTCCTCATCATTACAACGTGCGCTTCTATTCACTATTGTTAACGGCCTCCTTTTCAGGAGGTGATTCTTCTACGGAGATTGTTTGAGACCATTCTTGAGGGGATGCCCCGAGCTCCTCTGCCAAGCTGCGCCATACGCTCAAAGTTCTTTCTGCTTGGGCGACTTGCACTCGCGCTAATCCCAAAAGCATTTGTTCAAACTCTTCGACGCGCTCTTTCTCTGATCTCGCGAACTCATTCGCTTGTCTAGCGCGGATGCAATCGTATTCTCTTTTCGCATTTTCCGCTAATCTGTTTGTTTCTTCGAGTTCTCGCTTCAACTGTTCTATTTTCACATGTTTTGTGATATCAGGAGCGAGTTTGTTAATTCTATTCGTTAGTCTTTCTTGATCTGAGAGCAAAGTCTGCAGCGATAACAACGTGTCCGCTCTGAGCTGCGTGGCTCTGCGTACCGACGGCATCAAGTTCAAATGCGCGTGCAACGGATCCATCGCTTTAGCTAATTGCACAGTAGCAGCGCGTGCAATACGAGAGGCACGAACAGAGGCATTGCCGACTTTGCGGAAAAACTGGGCGGCAGTCGCTAGTCGAGTGCCAGGCTCGGAATATCGACCGGAGATTCCCGAAGCCTCTTCTTCAACACGGGCGAACTTCATGCACTCTAATCCAAAGGCACCCAACGAATCGGCGAATTTTTCTTCTCGTTGCAATATTTTCTCTGTTTTCAAGCTCAGACCGCACAATTCGGTCTCCAACTTAGTCGATTTCTCCTTGTCCACCAAAAATTTTGCATCTTCTTCGACGATTTTCGGCTTTGCGGCTTCGATCCCAAATGCCCCTCCGACCGCAGCAACTGCCGAAGACGTTGCCATTGATTGACGGAGCTCTCGAAAGAATTTACCAACCGAGGATCGGTTTGGCGTTGCTGGAGAAGTCGCGGATGGAGACGTCATCATCGACGAAGCCGATACATTTTGCTGCGTAAAAATTGCACTCCCTCCGTTGGCGGCGCCTCCTGGAGAAGCAGGATTCACCCCTCCGATCGGAGAAGAAGCCATCATGTGACTATCCGGCGCAAATTGCATGCTTGGAGTTGATGGTTGAAGTGTTTCTTGGTGGTGGTGCTGCTGCTGCTGCTGCTGCTGTTCTTGGTGCTGGTAACCCGCCGGAGAAGACATCATCGTTGAAGATGCCGCGGCGGGAACTGCCAGTGCGTGCCATTCTCGCGACTGCTGTAAATCTTGCTGCGTCAAAAACACTTTTAATGCCATAGATGTGCGAAGCGATGGGTGTTTGATCAACTTTTCGAGATAGTTTTGCAACGTGAGTTTCCGCGCTTGCACGAACGCTTCGTCGCCGAGTCTTTTTATCGATTTCTCCGGTCTCGGAGGAATGAAATATCCTCGATGCGATTCTAACAGTCTATCGTGTAACTGCACAAAATCCGAAAAACGGCGCCAAACGATCGCTTCTTTTTGCATAAACTTATCTGAATTCGTTTTGAAATTAATTTTATACCGCGTTACTTTCTTCGAAAGCCCAGGGCCACCTTGTTGATTAAATTCTGGTTCCGTTTTTGCCTCGGTGATGTACGCGACGAGCTCAGTTTTCTTTTCGTCGCCGAGATTGACTAAAGTTTCGTCTTTGGCTGGATCGTAAGGAGGATAAAATTGCGGCGAGAGAGCACCGCTCAGTTCGTGTCTGTTAAACGTCTGCTGAGGTAATGTTGGCGGTGGCGGCGCTGTTTGATAATACTGTGGTTGTTGTTGTTGTTGTTGTTGTTGTTGTTGTTGTTGTTGTTGCATTGAAGATGCTTCAAATGTCTGCTCGGCCCTCATCACCGCTGGAGCTGATGAATTCATCATCATGGAATTTCCTGGCTGAATAGCTGGATTTGCGTACATTACCGAGTCCTGGTATGAAGGGGGTGGTGGATCACTCGTGGTTGACGCTGGAGGTGCTACTGGTTTATTGAACGGTGAATCAAACTGCTCCGCGACTCCGTGCTGTTGTTGACTATGAGTGGCATCATCGTCGTCCCCTAATTGGATTTCTACAATTTCGTCTTCCACTTGCTTTCTGTCGTTGTTCATGTTTCCTTGCCTGAATTCTGATCTTTCTCGTGCCGGTTCGTTACTGTTGTTGTTATAAGTAGTCGTATCTTCTTCCTCCTCTTTCTTCTTTTGCGCCGAGGACGAGGCTGCCAACTCTTGCTCTCGCAACAGCGCCGTTTTACTTCCCGGAATAACCGTCTCAAACGCCGCCAACGGCGACGCCATTTCATCATTTCCGCTACCTCCGTGAAATGAATACGACGTTTGTTCGTGATAACTGGCCATTTGCGACATTGGGCCGTCATTTTTTGACGAAAGAAACGAAGACATCACGTTGGTCGTTGCCGAGTCATCGTCCTCGTCGCCAAAGAAATTCTTCTTTTTCACTCCTTCTCCTCCTCCTCCTTCTCCTCCTGTTGCAGATGTCCTCTTACTCATCGTCGCTTTTTCTATCTGAACGTCGTTTTCGTCGTCCTCGTCGCCCCACAAGGAGGTCTTCTTCGTCGACGACGATGGAATTTTATTCGGTTGTTCAGTTATGGAAGAAGTCACCTCCTCCGTCTTCGTCGTCGTCGTCGTCTTTTCGCCAATTATTCTCTTCCCTTCTTCAACTCCTTCTTCTTCTGTGTTCTTGTTCACGATTTTTGGGGCGAGATCGTCCTCGTCGCCGTCGAACGGATTCTCGTCCATCGTCGTGTTCTTCTTTTTACGTACTGAGAGTGATGATGCCGCGTGTTATTAAGAACGGAATGAAATGAATGCCTTCCTTTTGTAACGTATTATTCTTCTGTCAACTTCCAAAAAGCTTCGAAGAGAGTTTTTGACGAACACTGGACGAAGAGACCGAAAAAGAAATTTTCTTGTTTTTTGTGCGCGACCTAAATTTCAACCATTTTCTTCTTCTCTCTCCCTCAATAATAAAAGCAAGAAGAGCCTGGACCGACCTTTGGTTTGGCATGACAAAAATTTAATACTTGTACGTGTGTGGTCTCACTCATCTTCCTTCATAAAAACTTAAGTGACTGGCCGATTCTTCTTCTTCTTGTTGACTTCTTCCTCTCTGTCTGTCTGTCTGTCTGTCTGTTGTGCGCAGATATACGACTCAAACGAGAGCGACAGAAAAAGACTGAATCGTCGTCTATCGTTTACGTCGTCATGCCGCAACTGTTGACGCCTCGTCACCGGTTGCGACGGAAATCCTCTTTTTTGAAGAGACAGAGACGCAGGCAGTTTTTTCTCCTGATGCTCGTGGCTATTGGAATTTGGAATTTCCTTCCTGGTTTTTTACACGTGTTCACGGGAATGTATAAAGCGCACGGACGAAGATATTTCGGGGGGTACATAAAAAGGCCAACACCGTGTAAAGCTGAACAGTTAGCGCCGGAGTATTTACTCGATAAACCAAAGATATTACCAAACTTGGACGATCCCGATTTATCTAATTTGCCAGGCCAACGAGTGCACCATCCAAAAGTTGGTATTATTGTTATTTGCGACGGGAACGTGCACTCGATTTGCGCGAGTTCTGTCGCGAATAAGCAAGCGTACGCGGATAGACACGGATACGACATGATATATGACGAAAAAATAGTAGACTCGAGTCGTCCGGCGTCTTGGAGTAAGTTATTAGCCATGCGAAAGTATCTACCAAAGTATGACTTTTTGTTATACTTGGACGTGGATACGGTTATAGTAAACTTTGACGTGCAATTAGAAGACATCGTCGATTACGAGTACGATCAAATATTAGCGGCAGATAGAAACGGTTTGAATTGTGGAGTGTGGATGATCAGAAATACCGAGTGGAGCTTGTGGTTCTTGGACGAAATGTGGTCCCAATCGCAACTCGTCGGCGCCGCGCCGTGGCAAATGCTATTTCACTTCGAGCAAAGGGCGTTTCATTATTTGTACCAGACGAACATATGGAGGCAAAAAGTTGGAGGCGAACAGTTCGAGAAAGCGAACACGGTGAGGGCGAGGACTAAAGTTGTCAACGCGTGCGTGTTTAATTCTCAACTGGCGTTTTACGAGGATGGAGATTTCTTAATTCACTTGGCAGGTTTGAAAGGCGTGTACAAGTGCTTGACGTTTCGGAGGTACTATAAAAACGCGTTGAATAGTTTAGAAAAATACGGGAGCTTATCAGTCGAAGCGGATGAACTACCGCCGAGTTTACGCGAGTGCTTCTTCGGAAACACCTGATGTGTATATTTATTCACATGTAGCAGAGAGATTATTAGCAAGAGTTTATCATTTGATAACACATAGAACGCAGCACGCGCGCGAAGAAAAGGAAAACAAAACGCAAAACCAATTCTTTCTTTCTTCATTTTTTTTCTTCTTCAAACACATCAGGACACAACTTCTTCTCTCTCTCTCTCTCTCTCTTGTTATAACATAAAAGCAATAATTTAGAGATGGCGGACACGGTCACCCAACTTCAAGATCAAGTCAATCACATGGCCATGCTCATGTTCAACTCCATAGGAACGTTGCAAAGAGACGCACTTCCGGCTGAAAGACTCAACCCGACGAACGCCTTGAGCGATTCTATTCCTCCTCAAATTGAGATTCCAAATCAAAACATAAAAAAAGGCGTCACGAAGGAACAGATTGAAGAGATGACGAAACAACTCGTCGAGAGCTCGAAAGTTATCGACATGTTAGCGGAGCAGCTTCCAGACGCGGAAGGCACCCCGGCAGAACAACTGAAACGAATAGAAGAGTTACAAGAGGAGCACGAGAAAATTTCCAAAGAGTTAAACAAAGAGTTGGAAAAAGCGAAAGAGAAACTGGACAAAGTGAACGCAGAGTTTGAACAGTTGGCAGACGCAGAGTTAAAGTTAGGAACAGACGGAGTAGGTGAAGGTGGAGGAAGTGGAGCGAAGAAGAAGAAGAAGAGCATAAAGTAGCAGATAGTAATAGAGAAAGAGAGAGAGAGTGTGTGTGTGTGTGTGTGTCTGCGCGCGCGCCTCGCGTGAGAGACTGCGCCCCAGCGTCGTGCTTCTCAACTCTTTCTATATAATGTAGCTAATAGTGTAGAATTACAGAAACTAAAGTGTTATTTTAACAATGAATTGACGGCTTTCTCGATATCTTTCTCGCTCATATCGTTTAAAGCCACGCTCTTTTCCTCTCCGAAATCTGTTTTGATGTTTTGAGAAAAGAACGGATTTCAGTCAGTCAGGTCTCTTTTCGATCTCTCTCTCTCTCTTCTTTTTCTTTTTACTCGAACGAACGAACGAACGAACGAACAAACAAACAAACAGATACAAATTATAACACAAAATATCTCTTCTTCTTACCGTATCTCGCGAACAGTTTCGGTTCCACCCCGTGCGCTTCTCTGATCAACACCGGCGTGGTCGGACTCGCCGCTTTTAACTTTTCGTACGATTTTAGGAGGAAATTTCTCGCCCCTTCCGAGTGTTTGGACGTTTGGCATAAGTGGAACCGCAACTCGTGCACCGCTTTGAGACCTGCGAACGCTTTCGACATTATTATTATTAATATACTCTGTATTTCAATTATTATTTAATTATTGTTGTTGTTGTCTTCTCGTTGCAAGTGTGTGTTATTTGTCGTCCAATGATGTGTTTTGTGTGATGGGTTGCCACGCTCGAAACTGATGAATGAAGACTCTAAAGCTGCATGCTTTCGAATCGAAAAAATTTCCGTCAGAATGGATTTCTCGATCGAAAAAATAATTCTCATCGAATCACGCGCGTTACATTTTTCCCCCCATCCTTCCCCGTCGTCGTCGTAATATTAAGAACATAATATTATATTTAAAAGATGTCTTCCAACTTTCGATTGCTGAATTTAGTCAAACCGTTTCTTCCGTTCCTCCCAGAGGTGAAACAGGCGGACAGAAAGATTCCATTCAGAGAGAAGGTCTTGTACACAACGGTCGCGTTGTTCGTGTTTTTAGTGTGTTCGCAATTACCTTTGTATGGTATTTCAAACACGAGCGGGGCGGATCCTTTGTATTGGGCGCGGGTTATCATGGCTTCAAACAGAGGAACAACCATGGAGTTGGGGATATCGCCGATTATTACCTCCGGTCTCGTCATGCAGCTGTTGACGGGGAGTAAAATTATCGATGTCGATCACTCCTTGAAAGAGGACAGAGCTTTGTTGGACGGCGCGCAAAAACTCCTCGGGATTTTGATCACCATCGGTGAAGCCGTGGCGTACGTAGCCTCGGGTATTTACGGCGATGTTCGTGATATGGGCATGGGTAACGCGTTTTTGATCGTTTTGCAGTTGTTCATGGCTGGTTTGATTGTCATTTGCTTGGACGACTTGTTACAAAAAGGCTACGGTCTGGGTTCAGGTATTTCGTTGTTTATCGCGACGAACCAGTGCGAATCGATCATCTGGAAAGCGTTCTCGCCGACGACTATTAACAGTGGCAGAGGAACCGAATTTGAAGGCGCAGTCATTGCCTTGTTTCACTTGTTGCTCACGAGAACGGACAAAGTGAGAGCGTTGAAAGAAGCGTTTTACCGTCAAAACTTACCAAACATCACGAACTTGATGTCCACGGTTTTGATTTTTCTCGGCGTGATTTATTTCCAAGGCTTTCGCGTGGATTTACCGGTTCGATCGAAGCGTAACCGTGGGATGGTCTCGAACTACCCGATCAAATTGTTCTACACGTCGAACATGCCAATCATCCTCCAATCCGCTTTGGTGTCCAACATGTACTTCATCTCGCAGTTGTTGTACAAAAGATACGGAGGCAACTTCCTGGTCCAATTATTGGGGAGATGGCAAGAATCCTCCGAAGGTTCTGGTCAGTTAATGCCAGTCGGTGGATTGGTGTATTACATTTCGCCGCCGACGTCTTTGGCGGATATTGCGGCGAACCCGTTACACGCGGTGTTTTATCTCACCTTCATGCTCTCCGCGTGCGCGTTGTTTTCCAAGACGTGGATCGAAGTTTCTGGGTCTTCCGCTCGTGACGTTGCGAAGCAGTTGAAGCAACAGCAAATGTTTATGACGGGTCACCGTGAGTCGAGTTTACAAAGAGAGTTGAACAGATACATCCCGACGGCGGCGGCGTTCGGGGGCATGTGCATCGGAATGTTGACGATTATTGCAGATTTTATGGGCGCAATTGGAAGTGGTACGGGTATTTTGTTGGCGGTGACCATCATCTACCAATACTTTGAAACGTTTGAGAAGGAAAGAGCGGCGGAAATGGGCGGGTTCGCGTTTTAAATGAAGAAAAAAAGAGTGCTACGAATAAAAAACACGAATCAATAAAATACTTAGTCGCGACCACCAACGCAACAAAACTACTTTTGTTTTCTTTTAATATGAAAGTAAAAAGCGAAACTTACAAATAATTTGGCTACACATTGTACGTCCGCACTCCTCTATTATCACTCTCTTCCCCAATACAAATCTACCTAACTTACATCGTCTTGGCCTTCTTCGTGCCGCGCACCTTCTTGAGTCTGTTCTTCTTTTCCTTGATTTGCTTTCTCGATTTTTGCGAAGCTTCCTTCAAACCCGCTCTGACTAATCTGTGTTTCGGTTCAAACTTCTTCATCGCGTCGAGATCGTCGTAAATCAAGCCGAATCCAGTAGATTTACCGCCACCAAACGCCGTTCTGAAGCCAAACAACGAGACTTGCGTCGCGTCGGCGATGTCGTACATCTTGGCTAACTTTTCTCTGAGTTCAGACTGTAGTGTTGAAGAAAGAGAGGTGAGTTTCGGATCGTCTTCGATACGCGCCGTTTTGCCAATCGAGCGCGTTCAATGCACGTCTACGGTGACGTTGATTGCAAAGAAACGAAAGAGGCTAATAAGAGAGAGAAAGAGAAAGAGGGAGCGTTGAGATGAAACACATGTATCATTTTCACGCAACCCAGAAACTCTGCTCTTGTGACTAGGTCTCCCGAGCTGGGAAAAAAATCTACGAAATTGAGTGCGTACCTTCGGGACATTCGCGCGTCCTGGGTGAAGAACATCGAGAATCTGTTGTGAAAAAGAATAGAGTCGTCAGTAAGAGCGTTTGATTTGGAGTGAACACTTCGCGAGTGCACCTATTCCCGCGCAATTCGCAACCAAACAAAAAAAGGGCGAAAATTTCTCTCCTTTCTTCCTTTACGCGTAAGCGGCGGGTCTGTGAAAGTTGAAATGCTTCCGCGAAAAGCGGGAAAATCTAAACGATGCGAACACTTACGAATTGTCTGCGCTTCAACAAGCGGTTGGACATGAATTTCCTCGTTCGTAAGGTGCAAGAAGTTGACATCTTGAATCCTTATGCGTATCTATTGTTGTGAGGATTTTCTTACGCGATGATGTCTTGTTGAAGTGTGTGAAAGAGAGATTTTGAGTTTTGGGAGAAAGCTGCGTTTTTCGCCCCACGACCTAAATTTCGAAGGAAGACTTTTGTCAAAAATTTGTTCTCCATCGTCGTTTTCTCCACTTTCGCCCGTTCCTTCTTTCCACTTTGGCGACGAAATGACGAGCGATAATACAAACTCCTTTTCCTACGATGGAGGAGAAGGAGGGAAAAAAAAGAAAGGAGACAACCAAGGCGAAGAAGAAATCGTCGCGCTCGTCAGAGAGTCCGCGGAGAAGTGCAAAAAGTGCGAACGGAATATCCTCTCAAACATCGACGCGTTCAACTCGAAATTTTTGACGACACCGAAGACAAAAACAACAACGGTCTCGTCCGAGGAAGAAGAAGAAGAAGGAGAAGAGGGAGAAGCTGCTTTGCAACGCGCTCGGAAATACGTGCAGGCTTTGAAAGGAATGGTTCAAGATTTAGAATCTGTGGCGGAAGACGTGCTGATGAACGTGGAAACGAATTTTAGCAGCAGCAGGAGGAGGAGTACGACGACGACAGACGGTTTCGATGAAAACAACGACTGCGAGGAGAAGATCAGAAACATCGTGCGAGAGCGAAAGTTTGCCATGAAAAGAGTCCAAAGCTTATTTCGCGAAGCGCAAGCGAAGAAACAACGGAGAGACGTGGAAGAGGAAACGAAAAAGCGGGACGAGTTGTTGCTTCGTAAACAAAAGCGCCGACAATTACGGGCGGGAGAACTTCCCGATAGCGAAGAAACGTCCGTCCAAGCGGCGAAGGACTCCACGGACGCGTTACGCAGAGCGAGACAAATGATGCACCAAGAACTCGAGAAAGGGGAAACAACGCTCATGCAAATGACCGAGAGTAGTAACACGATGAAAAAAACAGACTTGGAATACGATACGCACTCGGGTACGTTGAAAGATGGATCGCAACTCATTCAGACGTTGGAAAAGCAGGCGAAGAAGGAACGAATCGTTTTATGGCTCGGCTTTTTCTGTTTCGTGACGGCGTGTTTGCACGTGGTTCTAAAGCGAACGCCAGTTCTAGCGCGATTCCACCCGCGACTGTATTTCTCGAAGACCAAGAATAACGATACTAATCATCATCACAAAAAGATTGATATCGATGAGAAAAAAAGTCATCATCAAAGCGAGAGCGAGAGCGGAAAAAATCCGCCGCCGCCGAGACGCGAAGAGTACGCGTATAAACCGACAATGAACGACGACGAGTATAACCAAAACGCCGAGCTTTAGTGATGAACTTCATTCGTATAGTATAGTATAGTATAGTATAGTAGGAACTTAGTTCATAGAAAATAGTTTTATACAATAACAAAAGCTTGATTAACACATAGTACCTCTAATCCCCCAACTTTCTTCTTCTCTCTTAAATTTCTCTCTCTACTTCTGTTTCGGCGCCGCAGGTCTCGTCCTTCGTCTCGGCGAGTTTGCGTCTATTATTTTCTTCTTCCTTTCAGCCTCTTGCGTCGCGTCGAGCTTCTCGTTACTCGCGAACGGATGGTTCGCGGGAATTTCCACCGTCTCCAACTCCTTCGCTAAGTTTGCGTCGCCGGCTCTCGAGGCTCTTCGTCGTTCCCTCGCCGCCATGATTTGCTGCTCTGTAAGTTCCGGCATGTCCACCGTCCTGACCGTTTTCATCATTCCTTTAAAAAACTTCTCCTCGTCCACCTCTCGATTTTCGTCCAACATCCCTCTCTCTTCCAATCGTCCCATCGAACCTCTTCTATTTCTCCCGCCAAAGCGCACCTTGACGATCGCCAACGACGCGAGAACAATACCAATCGTTCGCTCGTTCCCACTCACCATCGCTTCCACTTTCGCCGGCAGTTTCGGTTTCGGAACTTCCACGCCAACGATTGGAATTTTAATCTTCTCCCCCACCTTCAGAGAAGATGATAAGTCCTCTTTCGCTTTGCCTCTTCTTCCCGCTTCGGTGACGAAGAATTTCGATGATCGTCCTTGGTTTTGGTGTCGTTGTTTTTTATTACTTTTCGTTGAAATCCTTCTCCTCAAAAGAGTGTTGTTGTTTTTGTTGTTATTAATATTATTATTATTATTATTGCTGCTGATGCTGTTGCTGCTGCTGACGTTTCGTCCACCTCGAGGAGGAGTTGAAGAAACGATGATGAACGACCCGGAGAGGAGGTGAGACGACGATATCATTCGTAGTATTCGTAGTATTCTTTCTTTTTTTCTTGGTGTTGTTGGTTGTTTGAAAGTGGGGCGTGCACGAAGCTTTTTCGCAAAAAAGGTGCACAAAAAAACTTCTTTCATCAGTCTTTTCCTCACAACACAAAAGTCTTCTCATCACGTCGTCGTGAGGAGAGAAAAGAGAAGAGAGACTCTCTCTCTCTCTCTCTCTGAGTGCGTGTGTGTGTTGCTCTCTCGCCTTACCGGATTCCTGAGAAGACAACAGAGAGCTTTAACAGTGTCGTTTCGTTTGAAAGCGAAGAGAGCTCTTTTTTTTTCGCTCATCAGAAGAAAACCGATCCCATCTTCTTTGGGAGAGAAAGAGAGAAAAAAAAGATTTTCGACTCGGTAAACATGTCCTCCTACCGTCGTCCAGACAATCCGGAGAGGACTTTGTGGACCGAATTCGACGAGAAGGAGGATTGTGGCGTCACGTTTTCCAAGTTTGGTATCGAAACGTGCGAGGAGATGATCACGAGGGAGGAAGATTGCGACCGATCAGCGGCCGAGAAAAGTCGTCGCTGTCGGACGGAAAGAAGAGTTGGCGCCAAAAAGTCATCGAAAGAAGAAGAAAAAGGAAAAGACACGCTTCCACCCTTTGAAACAACACCAAAAACAATCAATACGAATAATATCTCCCCGGAAAGGATCGCAGAGAAGGAAGAAGAAGAAGTGAAAGAAGGAAAAGAAAAAGCGACGAGAAGAGCATCGGTGTTGTGCAAGCACGAGCGAGGGAAGAAGAGTCCATCGTCGGTGTTTATATCCACGTCCTCGTCGTTGTCCTCGTCGTTCGAGGATGGAAAAGAAGAGGGAGAGGAAGAGGAGGAAAAAAACAACCAACAACAGGAAGGAAGAGTCGCTGACTCGACAAATATTTTTTCCGAAGAGGCAGAGAAGAAAATATCTGCAGCCTCCTCTTCCTCCTCTTCCTCCTCTCCATTTTCAGCAACGGGAGGCCAAAAAATTAATAGGAACAAAAATAGGACTTTTCGCGAGGAAGAAGAAGAAGAAAATGAGCACACGACGAAAGAAGATAAACAGTCTGGATTCGACGTCGAGAAGGAAAAAGAGCGCGAGTTGCGACGGCAGAATGTCCTCGAACGCGTGCAACGAGTGGCTGAAATCTTAGCGCTCACTCCGACAACAACACCAAAAAAAGAAGGAAGTACAGAACGAGAAGGAAGAGAAGAAGCAAACGAGGATACTTTTGCGGTAAATAAGAAACAAGAACGCGTGGCGTTATCTTTGATCGATGAAGAAGATGGTGAAACCGAGTTATACTCGAAAGTAGCCGCGTTACGTCTCCAACTTCGCCGGTATAAAGAACTCGCCAGCATGGCGCAAAAACGAAACGAGGGATGGGAAACTGAACGCTTTGAACTTACGAAGGAAACGAATGAATTAAAGATTGAACGATTCAAATTGAAGAGCTGTTTGGATGTGCTCAGCGCTCAGCAGCAAGTGCAAGAGTACGTTGAATCTTCGTCCTCGAACAGAGACGAGGAGGAAGAGGAGGAGCAAGCAGAAGAGAATAGTAGAGCGAGCGAAAAGAAGAGGAGAGCGAAAGTAGTATCTGAGGTGCTCGAGAAAGCGACGTTAGAGATGGAGAATGCAGCAAAAGCGAATGTTGCCGCAGATAATCGATCTGTGCAGGCAATGCGAGAAGCGCAACGGCTCGAAGATGAACTCGTAGCGCACAAAGAAGCATCTCGAGAAGAAAATGAAGCGCTCATGATTGAAGCCAGTCGGTCGCGAATCCGAGCGAGAGAGTTTAAGCGCGAACTCGAAGAGTCCAAGGAAAACTTCACATTAGTCGAAAAGGAAATGAGAGCGGCGCTTGCGAAAACGATAGAAGAACACGAAAAGGTAATGGACGAAAAGGATAAGAGAACGCACACTCTGCGCCTGAGGCTTGAGGAAATAGAGAAACGCAACACGTTTTTGGAAAGTAAAAACGAGGAACTCGAAACTGCGTTGGAAAGCGACGCTGGTGCATATTACGGTGCGCAACTTAGAAAAGTGCGGGAGGCGCACGAAGAGATGCTATCGAGAGAACAAGTAAAGTTGGAGAGAGTACAAGAAGAGCTCCGCATCGAAAAGGAAAAAGCGGCCAAAAATAAAAGCGAGTTTGAGAACGTCAAACGTGCGCTCAAGTCTCGAACATCTGAGAATGAAAAAGACAATATCGCGGCGTGGTCGAATGCCCTCGGATTGAACGATATGGATGATAATAATAACATGATTTCATCGCTATCATCTCCATCTTCTCCGTCTTCTCCAGTATCTTCGGCTACATCTTCTGATTCAGCGGCGGCGGCATCTGCGACCAAGAGACTCCAAATGAAGCAACAACGCATCGAGATGCAAGACTCACTTTTGCGCATGGCTAAGGATGAAATCGAAGAATTGAGGGATATCAATAGGCGACTTCTCGAACGTCAAACGAGTCGATGTAATAGCTCGGCGTCTCTGTATCGTTCGGACTCTGCGCAGGGGATTCCGACTGTTCCGTCGTCTCGCGCCTCGAGTCGTCCCTTGTCTCGAACGAGCAGCAGAAATAATAATAATTTCAATGCTTTCGATGATCACCAAATCCCAGAAGACGACGAGTTGTCTTTAGAAGCGCGCGAGTTCTTGAATTCTCCGTATTATTGCGGAGTATCGCCACATAGGAAGAACAGAGCCTCGGGTGAGAAACTTCGCAAGACTGATTCCTCGGTTTCGCTCAGTTTGCGTGAGACGGCAAACGACGACGTGAACCTCGCACCTCTTGGTTCATGGGCAAGCTTTGAAGCTGCAGCGGCATCTCCAAAAAGCGACGATTACACGGACGACGGAGACATCTTATCTCTGACGAATACCACGAATGCAACTTCTGAAGAAGAAGAAGAAGAAGAAAGAGAAGAAAGAGACGCGGAGCTTTTACACAACTCTAGGAAACTCCAAGCGTTTTTTGAAAAGAGAGCCGCTGCGCTGTCTCGCAGCTCGAGCGCTTCTTCTCGCTTGACCGAGCATCGAGGTTATAGCGCGAGCAAAGCTTTGGAAATGAGCATCAAAGAAGGTGAAGCGGTAATGCGCTCCGTGAATGTGCGCGCGTCAAAGCACTTTTCGAGACCAACTGGGAGCAAAGGAGCCTCTGATCGATATTACGACGAGAATGGCGAGTGAATTACGCTGTTCTGTTAGCTACATACATACATAGAAATCTGTTGTACATTATATATTCTTTTATACATCTAATAATCTACACGCGTCGGATGTCCGTTTTTCAGCAATAGACTAGTTGGGGACCAACGTCGGGTGTCGCAAACTCGCGGTTCTCTTTTCGAACTATTCCAAATATCCTCGAGGTTTACAGTTGGCGAAAATGACATTGATGGATACGATACTTTCTTTATCGTTGGTGGAGAAATACTTGCGTTCTCTTTCGATGATCTTTTGTCGTCGCCGTCGTCGTCATAATCTGCCTCTTCTTCCTCGCTCTCGTCTTCGTATTTCTTTATTTCCGAAGAGCTCGTTGTTTGCTTTCTCTTTATCTCATCCTCTTTATCAGCGGGTGGAAGATGCGGGAGAGGTTTTGCTCTAGTAACTGGCTTTGAAGTAACACCATCCGCTGCCACTACCCTGCTTGGTTTCAAATTTCCGTCCAGGATTCGTGGAACTCCGTTCTCTTTGCTCGGTGCGAAGAGTCGATGAGAACCGAGGAAGCGCAAACCGCAAAGCGGGCCTAAATCTTCAGTTGCAGCCTGCGTAACCCATTTTTCTTCCTTTTGTTGTTTCTCTTCGCTATTATCGCTACTAGTATCTCTTTTCAGACACATAACTTGTAGTATGGACTTTTCGACGACATCGCTTTCACTGTTCACGCCATTTGAAGAAAAGGCGACAGACCTCCCGTCTTCGCTCACCGAACAAGACTCAACGTCGACGGAGTTGTTGAAATTTCCTCGCAACCGCTTTGCCACCGCGTTTTGTAAAAGCTCGACGCTCCAATCTGCGTTCTTAATATCTCCTCCAGATTTGAATAGTGTACTTTTCCACACGCGAAACGTTCCCTCGTTGCTCGATCCAACAAAAATTCTCGCAAACGACAGAGACGGAGACGAAGAAGATTTGTAATACTTCAAGGAAACGCACGAAATCGGCGAAACTCCGTTATCTAGTCTACACAACATTTTCAGGCGAATATTGTCCGAATCTACGATCCATATCCGGACGATTCCGTCGGTACCGCCGGATGCAACGATAATATCCCCGTTGCTCTCCTCTTCCTCTTCCTCCATCTCTCTAACTACCGAAACGCACTTCACGCCGCCTTCTCCATCGTGCGCCCTTCGACACGACCCGACTTTTTTACCATCTTTGATGGTGTGCACGAATAAGGATCCATCTGTCGCTCCTGAAGCAACGATATCAATTTTTGAATTCGCGTTAACCGCTAAGCACGAGACGGGATTTTCGTGTTTGCCGAACAAGTACACTTGCGAGGGCGAGTGCACCGCTTTCGTCAACTCGGCGTAGAGAATATTCTTTGAGTTTCTCTGCGCGAATACGATCTGATTGTCGTCTATGAACTCAAAGTGTGCGACATCTCTCGCGTTCACCACTCTCTTTTTCTTCCCGGTTTTCTTTTCATCGTCAACGTTAGTATTATTGTCGTCGTCCTCGTCCTCGACTTGAAGTTGATATTTTCGTACAATCGAGCGGTCGTCAAAATCGATTTTCGAAAATCGTAAAGTTCCTTTCGACCCTTCGCAGCTCACCAGACAAGACGCGTTGTTTTCATCGGTACTAAACGGGTTCATCCGGGCTATTATGGATGACGATGTGACGTTGTTGTTGTTCGATGTAAAATTCCCTTCTCCTATTCCTCTTCTCGAGAGAAGATTTTCAAACCGTTTCGTGACTCGCTTGTTGTGCACGTTTTCGCCTCTCAAACCGCTCGTGAATAACTCCTTCTCCTCTTTGGACGGCGCGTACGGGAGAAGATGGACTCGAATCGTCATTATTGTGTTTGTTGTTATTCTTAGTGTGAGTATTCGTAGTGTTGGGTTGTCGTTCTGTGGGTATCGAGATGAACAACTCAGTAAGTCTTCTTCTGAGGACACAAATCTCTCTCGCTTTGGATTTCAGGAATTCGGCGACTTCTTTACAGTACTTACTAGTTCTTAAACAACGCAGCAGCTACTCTCTCTATATTTGTAACACTCCTCTTTTTCAACGACGAGCTCTTCTCCTACCTCTGCGCCGACGCAGTCGTCGTCGTGCCGGCGGCGTCTAGAAGTAATTTGTGCACCTCCGTGTTCCCTGAACTCGCGAGCGTTTCTCGAGTGAATATGTCGTACTCTTTTCCGGAGAAGTCGGTGAAAACGCCGCCGGCTTCGGCAACGAGCAAAGCACCCGCGGCAGTATCCCACGCGTTTAAGGATTCTTCTATGTAACACGATACTCTTCCACAAGCTACCCAGGCTAACATTATCGCCGCGCTACCGAGCATACGAATCGAGCGGACGGGGTATTTGGTCAAGTTAGTGGTCGTTTCGAGGAGGAAGCGACTGCTCTCTTCGGTCGGAGCGTACCCGGTGGCAACCAAACAATCATCTATTTTCGAACAGTTATCGACGGATATCTTTCGTTCATCCATGAAAGCACCGCGACCTTTAATCGCGTGAAACGTTTCGCGACGAAACGGGTCGTAAATGACAGCGACGACGACTTCTTTCGTCTCGAGCGAACAGACACCGATGCTAATGGCGGAGAGTGGCATGCCTGAGACGAAGTTGGTTGTCCCATCGATTGGATCTATCACCCACACGTAATCGCCATTCGGGTCTTCGCCATCGTCGTTTTTATTTTGTTTCGGAATGAAAGCGTCTTTGGTTGCTTTTATGGCTGCATCTGCGCCTGGAGCGACGTCTTCTTCGCCAAGTATTCGGTGGTTAGGAAAGTTCGACTTTATTTTCGAGCAAATGATGTCTTGGACCTCTTTGTCGTATTGCGTTAACAAATCTCTCGTGTTTACTTTAGTCTTGACGATATCCGCACCCTCAGAACCAAACTTACGCATTATGTAGCCACCTTCGTTGGCTGCTTTGATCGCGACTTCGAGAATCCTGTCCAACTGAAACGTTGTGGACGTCCACTCGTTTTCTTCTACTCTGTTTTGTCCATCATCATCGTTTGTAACAGCTCTCAAAATCGGAGAACAAGAATTTCCATTTTTATTACAACTTTTTCGGACGCGATGGTGAACTGAGCTTCTTTTCAAAGAGGAGACGCGCTTATCACTTCTAGAGGATGTAAAGGGCAGAAACGTGCACAAAGAGGAGGCGAAGGACATGATAGTTTCCTCTTTCTTTATCGGAGATGATGGATGAGAAGAAATAGAAGAGATTTCCCTCTTCCTTGTGAGGAACTTTTAAAATTTTAGAAAATAAAAATTAATTTTAAATACTATTACGATTTCATTCGACCCCCTACTTTTCGTCATCTGATTTGAAATAATATAAATATTTCGTTTGTATCCCGATCACATTTATTTCTAATAAAATTCACTTTATTTTGGGAAATTATTTAATTCTTCTGAAAAAAATATTCTTCAAAACAACCACAAAGAGAGATAAATAGATATACACGATTTCTAAATTTCACATAAATGATGCGAAAAAGTGATTATATCATAAATTAAATGTATTTGTATTTATTTAGTTATTTAGGTGTAATATGGAGAATTCATCGAATTTATAAAAAACTAAATTAATTTTATTCCCGAGAACATTGAAATCTAGGCGAGTGTAAAATGTTCATGTGTATAAAATTAATTTCCAAGCTTTAATAACTAATAAAAAATCGGGAATAACACAATTACGCGTTGTTTCTTTTTAAATCAAATTTTCTCTTCCATCCTGTTTCTCGCATTTTCTTCAGAAATTCTCTCCTTCTCTTGATAGCTCATGGGTGACCTGAAGGCGGTGTTCTCTTCCCTTTTGGGGAAAGAGAGCGCCAAGAAGGTAAGGAAGGACAAGGACAAGAAGAAGGACAAAAGGAAGCGGGAAAAAAAGGAGAAGAAGAAAAAGAAAAAGGAGAAGGGGAAGGACAAGACGAAGGAGAAAATTGGGCGGCGAATTGAGAAGAAGAAGAAGAAAGAAGTTGAAGAAGAAGAAGAAGAAGAAGAACCAGAAGAGAATCAACGAAACGGACGAACGCAACAAGAGCTACCATTACAACAGGTAGATGGATACGAGATTTATGAAGAAGAAGAAGAAGAAGAGGTACAAGAACACCGGGGACAATCCGTTCCCAGAAAACGGAAGAAGAAGGAGATTTTGAAACCACGAGCAGATAAATCGAGAAAAAAGCCAAAGAAAAACAACAACGACGACGACGACGACGATGACGACGAACAAGTTGCAGGAGAACAAGACGGAAGAAAGAATTGGAAGTGGAACGCACACAATCTCGAAGGACAAAAGTATGGACAGTGGTCGGAGACGGAGCAGGAAGCGTTGACGAACGCTTTAGAAACGTGGTGTAGAAGCAACCGCTGTCTCGACAAGTTCAACCGCAAAGACTACTCGTTCTTGTTGAGAGAACGAAACCAAAGTCGACGTGAACTGGATAAAACTATATACTACGAAATTAGCGCCGAAGTAAACACGAGAAATCCGCAGCAGTGCTATGAACGCATTCGGAGAACGCTCATTCGTTCGGCGAAAGGTGCGGACGAGCTCAGGAACAAAGAATGGTCCGACGAAGAAAAGGTGCGATTGAAAAGCTTAGTGGATAGGTACGGCAACACCGCTTGGAATGAGATTGGAAAGAGGCTTGGACGCGATGGCCAAAATTGTCGCGATAAATATCGCAGCACTTTTGATATTTTTGACGAAAACAGAGGAGAAGTAAAGAAGGGGCGATTCAGCGATGAGGAACGAGCAAAGTTCCGAAAAATCATGGAGGAGTATTACGAAGAACACGACATCGAGCTCGGGAACCCGGAAGACGGTAAACACGGGGAATTTTTAGACAACATTAGTTGGACCGTCGTCGCGAAGAAGTTGGGCGGTAATCGTTCGGAAAAATCGTGTTTCACTCACTGGAAAAACGTCCTAGCTGCGGGCGAAAAAGGGGATTTCATGGTGGAGAACGGAGCCTGGGGAGGCTACGACGACGACGCCTCTCTGTTGGAACAAGTGAAAGAACAGTGCATTTCGGACGAAATGAACGAAGTGGATGTAGATTTCAGTCTTGTCACCGTTCCTGGTCGTTCGCAAACACAAATCGTTCGCAGATGGAAGTTTCTTAAGCAAAGAACCGATACGAGAAAAGTCAAGGCGCTTTCGAAGAAGATTGAAAAATACGAAGCGAAAGTCGTGAAGGAGAGGAAAAAAGAAGCACGACGCAGAGTAAGTTAAGTAAAGTAAAAAGAAATAGACGAAATACAAAACAGATTATGCATTAGAAACACGTTTGAAAACGTGACGTAGCGAGCGGAGTGCTGTCGCTCACATTAGGGTAATACGCAAGCCGAATTTTTTTATAGTAGTATTCAAAGTCACCGCTCTCTTCTCCTCACTTACACAAAGAAAATAAATAGTGAGAGCGAATGCTTTTTCTGCAACACTTTCTCTCTTCTCCTTCTTCTTCTCTCATCGCGGGCAGAGTCTTCGGTTTTAAAACTTTAACCGCGTCGTCGAAGTTTTGTTCTCGTCGAAAAAGTTCGCGCAGTAAGAGTAGTAAAAGTAAAAGTAAAACCATCATCGTCTCGATGGCATCAAACCCATCGTCGTCGTCGTCGTCGTCGTCGTCAAAATCGAGAAAAGTTTTAGACGCGCACTTGCACGTGTGGCCGACGCCTGGAGAGTACAGCTACCAGGAAGGTAAAGTTCCACCGGTGCCTGGTTCTGTGGAGGAGTTGGTCGAAGTTCAAGCCAAATCGGGCGTCGCGGGGGCTATGATTGTGCAACCGATAAACTTGCTCTTCGACCACGAGTATTTGGAAAAAGCTGTCAACAGATATCCTGGAAAGTTCGTCCTGTGCGCGTTGGCGAATCCGTCTCCAAACGTAAACGGAGAGAAAGAGTTGGAAAAGCTGTTACATCCCGCGGGCGCGTTTAAAGCTGTTCGATTTAACCCAGGTTTGTGGCCAGAAAAGGAGAAGATGACGAACGATATAGGTAAAAGAATGTTTCGCATGTGCGGCGATAAAGACGCGGTTGTTGGTTTCATGTGCTTTCACGGGCTGGATAAATCGTACGAGGAAATGTGCGAATTGATGACGGAGTTTCCAAAAACGCGGGTTTTAATCGATCACTTCGGTTTTGCCAGAGGTATTAGCGACCCGAATTGGCAAAAAGTACTCTCTTTAGCAAAGTTTCCGCAGGTCTCGGTGAAAGTCTCGGCGCAGTTTCGAGTCGCCGCCGGCGAGAAAATAGAATGGCCGTACGAATCAACGTTCGAGCAAGTGAAAGATTTAGTCAAACATTTTGGTGCGGAACGATTAGTCTGGGGGAGCGATTTCCCATTCGTCGTCAACGAGTGCGGATACGAGAAGGCGTCGCAAATAGTGAACGAGATTGAGGATCTAACGGAGGAGGAAAGAGATTTGATTCTCGGCGGTTCGTTAGAGAAGATGTTTCCGAAGAGCTTCTATTCGTCGTCGTAACTTGGAGAGAGAAAGAGATGGATGATGATTTGTATTATTACCTATATTAGCCTTATTGTACACATGTATTCTAAAAACAACGCTCTATTTTATCTGCTATTTACTACTACTATTCGTTTATTATTGTGCTTTATTCATCTCTCGCATCTGTTTCGGAGTAAAAACGCCTAGTTTGACTAACTCGTTCTGCGTTCGTTTCATGTCCTTCTTTAACGTTTCCGCCGCTTTCGGACAGGTTGGGAAAAATATCACGGAGTGCACGATGTAAACTAACGAGTAGACTCCGAATACGACCGTGCAAATCAGTGGAAGGCACCAGAGAAACACGTGCAAGGAAGAATCCGTGGTCGTTTTTGCAGACGTAGTAGGAGTATCATCGAAGAAGTTAAAGAAGTTTTTTAGCAGAGCACTCTTGTTCTTGTTGTTGTTGTTGCCGTGAGAAGAAAGTGTCTTCTTCAAAGCGCCGCTCTGGTGCAGCAGAGATACCCAGACGGCGACGAAGACGGTGAATGCGATGCCTGTTTTTGATGATGTTATTCATCATCACAGATAGATTATTGAGAGATGATTTTCTCAGCACAAAAAGACGATACCAGCGCGTTGAAAGAGAGTGAGAGAGAGAAAAACGAACCGTCGTCATCGTCCAAAATCATCATCTCATCTACACTAAAATCAAACGCATCAAATCCTCTTTTCCTCCTCCTCCTCTCCAAAGACAACAAGGAAGGAAGGAAAGAAAAGAAGAGAGAGAGATGTCGCAGTAATAAAAAACGACGTACCAAACTGATGTATTCGCCGCATCATAAATAGAGAGAGAGAGAGAGAGAGAGAGAGAGAGAGTAAAAAAA
>Ga0181598_1000900_pt1 | contig 29539 bp, 24 predicted proteins | sample 041ome_4_FD_153295 | JGI IMG/M metagenome (GOLD analysis project Ga0181598, IMG submission 153295) | Coastal salt marsh microbial communities from the Groves Creek Marsh, Skidaway Island, Georgia - 041404US metaG (spades assembly) | ecosystem: Environmental > Aquatic > Marine > Intertidal zone >... | reverse complement strand
GCATCGAGCATAAAGGTACCCTTTGCCCGCTCATTGACATAGTGCACCAATACCAAACTGTCGTTAATCACTACTCCGGTAAGGGCAACCAAACCAAAATGGGAGAGCTGGCTAAGTGGTAGTCCAAAAAGATAATGTCCAAGAGTTGCCCCAATCAATCCGAAGGGAATGACCGACATAATCAGGAAGGGCTGGAGGTAGGAGCGGAAAGGAATGGCAAGAAGAGCGTAAATAAGGAAGAGACAAATCCCCCCGACTCTAGCTAGCCCAGAGTCACTTTCTTCCTGCTCCTTCTTCTCTCCCACAAAAGTAAATTTCAGCCCGGGGTGATCCCGACGAAGTTGGGGAAGAAAGTTTTTGGCCAGATCCCGCTCGATACCGGGCACATCTGCCACCACTTTATCTGCGGAGGATCCCACATTAATGATGCGGGATCGGTCGGTCCGGGTGATCGTGGAGAATCCGGTTCCAATTTTGATTTCCGCCACTTCTTCTAATGGAGCTTCCACTCCATTGGGTGCCCGTACCCGCAACCCGGATAGTGCGGTCAAACTTTTACGGTCGGCAAGAGGATAAAGCAGCATCACTTTTACTTCATCCCGGTCCCGTTGCAGTCGCTGAATTTCCTCTCCGTAATAGGCCTGTCTGACCTGTCGGCCCAGATCTGCCTGAGTAAGACCCAGGGCTCGACCGGCCTGGTTTAAACGCAGTTGCACCTCGCGTTTTCCCGCGGAAAAGGTATCACGCTGGTCAAATAATCCTTCGTAGGTTTCCAGTTGTTTCACGAGTTTCTGGCTGGCCTCACTCATTTCATCTAGGTCGTTGCCGGAGATCTCGACTTCCAGTGCAGTGCGGCTTCCACCAGCTGCCACATCACCAAAATACAGCTCCTTAAGTCCGGGAATGGGGCCGATTCTCTCTCTCCAAAGTGCAGAAATCTGTGGTGCCGTTCTTGTACGCATCTCCGACTTGATCAGTTCCACACTGACTTCTCCCATATTGGATCCAGACACAATATTGGAGGAACTCTTGGGGCCGCCTGAAAAGGGTTGGGCACCCATCGTTTGCATGACATAGCGAAAAGGGTTGGGCTCGCCCAGTTTCTCAAGATGTTCAATTACTTCGAGTCGGGCTGACTCCACTTTTTCAATCGCATGTTCGGTAGAGCGGGCAGGCACCCCTTCCTGCATGCTGATTTTTACCGAGATGTAGTCAGATGGAACTGGTGGAACTCCCCGGATCGATGGAACATGTCCGCCCACAATCAGACCAATGGTAACTGCAAACAGTCCCACAAAGAAGGAAAGGGTAACATAGCGGTAATGCAGACAAAGTTCGAGGATGGGTTGATACACTTTTTCAATGAAACGCTCAAGCCCCTGAGCTACTTTGTCCTGCAGTCGGGACAAGGGATTGTTGGGTGCTTTGTCAAAACGGCAAAGGCTGAGGTGGTAGGGAAGAATAAACTTGGACTCGATCAAAGAGAAAAATAGTGCAGGAATGACCACCAGAGGAATATCCTTGAGCAATTTTCCGAGCCATCCAGGAAGGAAGAGTAGGGGGACAAAGGCAACCATACTGGTAAGGATGGCAAAGGTGACGGGCATAGCTACCCGGTGGGTACCATCAATCGCGGCATTGAGAGAATTTTTTCCACGCCTTCCCTGCGTGTAAACAGACTCCCCAACCACGATGGCATCATCCACAAGAATTCCCAGCACTACAATAAATGCAAAGAGAGAGACCAAATTGATCGATGCCCCGATCACTCCCATGGAGGCAAAGGCACCCATAAACGAAATGGGGAGCCCTAAAGCAACAAAGAAGGCAAGCGATGGACGTAGAAACAAAGAGAGAACAAGGAATACGAGTAACAATCCCTGGGAAGCATTATCGATCATCATTTGCAAACGGCCGCGCAAATAATAAGAACTGTCCTGCCAAATAGTCATCCCCACACCATCGGGCAGAGTGGGACGGATTGCGTCAACATAGGCATTTACTTTTTCTGAAATATCCAACGGACTCTGCTTGCCTACCCGAAATACACGCAGGGTAACAGCGGGTTGGTCATCAAAAACTGTATATAGGGCTTTGTCCTCGAAAGCATCCTTGACCCTGGCCACTTCACCAAGAGTTACGCTCGATCCATCTTCCGCAGGGAGTAATTCGATCGCATCGAATTCCTCGCCATCCCGTGCCTTACCCATGGAGCGAAGGAGGGTTTCGCCAGCGGCAGTGCGGGCAACCCCACCCGGGACATCCAGAGAGGTTTGACGCAGGGTGCGGGCAACCTCATCAAAACTCAGTCCATGCTCACGCAATGAGGATTCGGATACTTCTATGCCAATCTGGGGTTTGCGGATTCCTGCAATCTCCACCTGGGTGATTCCCGGTAGGTTGGTGAGGTCATCAAGGGTTTTATCGGCAAGTTTACGCAGGGATTTTTCGTCACACTTTCCATGAATGGCTACCGCTAGTACCCGGCGTTTTATGGTGGTTACTTCCACCATCGGTTTCTCTGCCTCTTCGGGTAAAGTAAGAATTGAGTCCACCCGCACTTTGATTTCGTCGGCAAGCAGTTTGGCATCCCGGCCCCGTTCCACCTGCACCGAGACGACCCCAAAATTTTCCCTCGAAAATGAGGTCATTTCCTTGATCCCGGTAAGATCCCAGATCTTTTCCTCGATCTGTTTGCAGATTCCATCCTCCACTTCCAAAGGTGCAGCTCCAGGATAGGCCACAGATATAGTGACCAGATCGAGATCGAAGTCAGGGAATAACTCCATTTTTAATCCCCGTACTGAGAAGATACCCGCAATCAGGATCACCCCCATGAGGAGGTTGGCGGCGACTCCGTTTTTGGCGAACCAGGCGATCATTTACTTACTCCCGTTTGGATCGGCAGATTCTTTGACCTTTTCTGCCTTAGGGACAGGCGGGGTATCACCCACCACCCGAACTTTCATTCCTTCGGAGATGATTTCGATAGGAGTAATGCAAACCCGATCCCCATCCTTTAATCCTTTGCCTACCCACACCTGACGGTTGGTACGATGGAGAACATCTACTTTTCGGGGATGCAGGCGATTTTGTTGATCCACCACCAGAATAGTCTGGAGATCGCGGAAGGCAGAGTCAGGAAGAATGAAGGTTGGAATCTTTTTCCCGGTTAGACGAATACGTACAAACTGGCCGAGGCTAAGCGGAGAGGAAACCTGTTGTTTGGAAAAGGGGTTGGCAAAGCAGTTTTCGATACGGGCGACAAAATTGGTCAACCTGGTCTTGGGGTCAACCATGCCTTGGGACCGGTCCAGTGACCCACGGTGCACTGCATTTCCCTCGCTGTCCAAAATTTCAACACGGATGGGTGAGCCATTCGAGTATCCATCAATAAAGCCAAGAAATGAAATTTCTTTCTGGCTAAGGGATAGATCGATTTCAGCAGCATCCAAAGCATAAACCTCAGCCAGTGTCGCTGAACTTCCCCCGCCCACGCGTTGTCCACGATCCACCATGGTACGGATGATCCTGCCATCAAAAGGAGCAAGTACCCGGGTACGATCGAGGTTTTTCTGTGCCTGTTTAAGACGAGCCTGTGCAGAATTGATCTCCGCTTCCGCTTTGCGGATTTGGGGTAACCGGCGAACAAGTTCGGGTGCCTTGGACCAGTCGCGGTCTCCCCATTCACTTTTTGCCTGATCTGCAAGTTCTCTTTCCTGCACCAATTGCAACTCTGCACGGCTGACATTTGCCTTTGCTTCTGCCACTGCACTGAGCAGATCGACTTCCTCGATTTTGACCAGTAGGTCGTTCTTTTTAAAAAATCCTCCAGCACGAAAAGACGGAGCTTGTTCCGCTTCTTGAAAGGGAGCCACACCCTTCACGATGCCAGGCACTTCGGCGATCAGGGTTGTCCGTGTGTGAGGTCGTACCACCCCGTGCGACTCAATAGTTGCTGGCATTGACTTACTTTCGGTCACAACTACTTCCACATAGGGAGCTTCCCGTGTAATTTCTTTAGGTTTGGGTTCAGGACGAAGCTGGATCAAGTGCCATGCAAACCAGACAAGACCGGCGAGGACGAGGGGAGGAAGAATGAATTTTCTCATAGTTTATTCAGAAAGAGGTGACTGACCAAGAGACAGATGCAGATCAATTCGGTTGTGAATACGTTGCTTACGAATCAGGTAAACTTGGCTTCGGGCATCAAACGCCCGCCTTTGGTTTTCCAACGCGTTGAAAATAGCTTCCACTCCCCGCTGATATCTTTCCCAGCTTAATTTCGAAGCATCCTCAGCAGATTGAGCGGCGAGTTCGATCAGAGTTTCCTGCTCGGTGAGACGAATTTCTGTAGCCAGTACATTTTCCACCTCCACGAACGCATTAAGGGCATGGGAGCGATAATCTGCCCAGGCAGCGGCTTGCAGGGCTTTGGCCTGACGGTGGGCTGCCCGCAAGCGGCCCCCGTTAAAGAGGGGCTGACTGAGTGATCCGTTGATTCCCCAGGTTCTGAAATTGTCATCAAGCAAGTTTTCAAATTCATCACTCCGGCTTCCCGGACCACCGCTTACGGAGAGGGATGGAAAGAAGTTTTTACGGGCAACCGAGAGGTCCAGTCCACTGGATTGTGCTTTTTGCTCTGCCGCCAAAAGATCCGGGCGTTTTGCCAGTAGGGAGGCTGGAGAAGACTGGGAGGCTTCAAGTGGAAGTAGGTTGGGTGCTGCACTCAGGTTTTGATCCAATGATACGCTGGGGTATTTACCAATGAGAATATTGAGCCTGCGTTTGAATGCATCCAGTTGGCCCTGTAAGGCCAGGGCTTTGGCTTGGGCATGTGCAGTCCCAGTCTGGGCAAGTTTTTGATCTAGTGCATTGGCGAGCCCCTTCCGAAATCTCTCTTCCACAAAATTTTGGTTCTGTGTAAAGGATTCAACACTCTTTTGAGCAAGCATCAGCTGCTGGGTGCCCTCAATTACTTCATACCATGCCTTGGCCACCTGCCCGGCCAGGGAGATCTTTGCACTTTGCAATTCCATTTCACCAGCCCGAAAAGATTTTTCAGCCGAATCGCGTGCATCCGCTAATTTTCCCCAGAGATCGAGTTCCCAGCTGATATTGAGTCCAGAGGTGAAACTATTGCTCGTAAAAGAAGTGCTGCTTCCGGGAATGAATCCAACGAGGTTACGCTTGGAACGGCTTCCGGTAACCTCGGCCCGTGCAGATGGCAAGATCTGAGAACCAAGTATGGTTGCCCGTTCTCCCTGAGCAATTAAACGCTCGCTCATAGCCAAGAGGGATGGATTGTCAGATAAGGCTCTATCGACAAGAGCGTTTAGTTCATCGCCCCCAAGTTGAAATGCCCATCCTTTTGCAGAACGGTTTTTATCCGTCGTGGACACATTGGATTCCCATTCGGGGGGTGGGGTTAGTTGCAGGGCAGGTTTTTTGTCGTGCTTGGGTGCAAGGCATCCACTTATAAGTAAACAGGCTTGTGCAGTAAGTAGAGTAGAGAAGGAAGAGCTTAGATTCATTTGTCAAATTTGTGATTAATTCCCTGTTCAAACCCATGGGTGACGAAGTGAATGAGTCGTTCGATCAATGGCCCAACTTCGTTTTCCTCGCATTTTCCCTGAGTAAAATCATGGAGTCTGCGATGCTGAGCAAGGGCACCAAGCATGGAAGAAACTGCGAGGTGTAAATGCCAATGAATCTCTTTACCTGAGATTTGTGGATGGGAAAGACTAAGCTCACGATGATACGCCTCTGCAATCTGAGAGAAAAACTTGTGGTGCATCCGTTCGATGAATTTCACCGGTTCAGTGAAAGTACGGGCAACCAATTGAGCAAGGGTACTGCGAAGTTTTACACTTTTGGAAATTTCCTCACCGATTGGATAGATTAACGAGTGAAAAATGGTAAATGTGCTGAGTTGGGCTTCAGGATTACTCGATTTTGCCTGGTTGAGAAGTTCCATCCGTCGGGCATTGATCGGCTGAATCCGTTCCCGCAACATTTCCAGAACCAGGGCATCTTTGGAACCAAAGTGATAATTAGCAGCGGCCAGGTTTGCATTTGCTTCCTGAGCTACGGATCGCATGGTGAGCCCGTTATATCCATGTTCCGCAAACAGGCGTGCGGTGGCATCGATCAACCTTTGACGGGTTGCGACCTTTGGTTTTGTCGATTCTGTTACGGTTGAAATCACGGAGAGAATAATTAAAACGCTTGTTTGAAAAAACTCAAATCAAACCATCCTTTCAATACTGTTCTGCTGAGCAGTCTTAGCGGTGTTAATGGTTGACTTAAGGGCGGAAATTTACTTGTATTCTCTGCTTTTCCCAAATTTTCAAGTACTCACTACTTTCGATTATGATCAAGATAAGATTACAAAGGCATGGAGCACGCCACGCTCCCTTCTACCGCATGGTGGTTGCACCTGCTCAATCTCGCCGGGATGGCCGTTTTATAGAGGTATTGGGAACCTACAACCCACAATCCTCCTCCCGTGACCGCGAACTTGATCTCAAGATGGATCGGGTGGACCATTGGTTGGAAGTAGGTGCTCAGCCAACTGACACAGCTATCAGTTTAATTCGTCAGGGGCGTTTATCCCCCGAAGAGTGGCTTAAACGTACCGAGAGTAAAGCGAAAGCGAAAGCTGCCCGTGCCGTGAAGAAGAAGAATCCTGCCCCAGTGGTTGAGGAGGCTCCAGCAGAAGCACCTGCCGAAGAGGCTGCTGAGGAACCTAAAGCTGAAGAGGCACCAGCTCCCGAAGCTAAGGTAGAAGCTCCAGTAGAAGAAAAAGCTCCTGAGCCAGAAGCCAAGGAAGAAGCTCCTAAGGCTGAAGCAGAAGAAGTGAAGGAAGAAAAAGCCGAAGAACCAACTGAGGAAGCTAAGCCAGAGCCTGAGGCAAAAGCGGAAGATAAGGCAGAAGAGAAAGAGGGCGAAGAGTCCTAACTGTTACTGCTACCGCTCTTTTTAAGGGGGATGCCACTTTTCGAGTTCGATGATTCGCATGATGAATTCTCAGTTGCGTTTCGATGTGCTTTCGCTTTTTCCGCAAACGGTTGAAGCCTTCACCCAAGAAAGCATAGTCGGAAAAGCAATTGATCGTGGATTGATCGATGTCCAGTCCCGGGACTTAAGAGACTGGTCCAAGGGAAAGCACCGCGAAGCCGACGACCGTCCTTTTGGTGGTGGTGCTGGTATGGTTCTCAAACCCGAGCCCTTGTTTGGTGCCATCGAAGAACTCTCCACCCCGCAGACCACGGTGGTTTACATGGCACCTGATGGTGAAAAATTTACCACCGAATTGGCCAAGGAATTTTCCCAGAATCAGCACCTGATATTGGTAAGTGGCCACTACGAAGGCATTGATCAAAGGGTGCGTGACCAATTGGTCGACCGTGAGGTGAGCATTGGGGATTATGTTCTTACCAATGGAGCCCTGGCTGCAAGTGTGCTGATTGATGCGGTTGCCCGGCATGTGCCTGGAGTGTTGGGCGATGAGGAATCCCTGCAGGGAGAATCATTTGAGGATGATCTGCTTGGTTGCCCTCAATATACCCGCCCGGAAGATTTTAGAGGATTTAAAGTGCCCGAAGTATTACTCTCGGGAAACCACAAGGCGATCGCCCGTTGGCGTCATGAACAACGCTTGGATAAAACGAGGAGATTACGCCCAGACTTGGAAACTATCACCCAATAATAAGGAACAGAGAACATGAATGAGCAATTGCTGAAAGAAATTACTAACGAATACCTCCAGGAAGGTCGCGACCAGTTCAAAGTGGGCGACGGTGTTAAGGTTCATGTTCGCGTTCGTGAGGGCGACAAAGAAAGAATTCAGATCTTCGCAGGTATCGTAATTGCCCGCAAAGGATCCGGTATCCATGAAACATTCACGGTACGTAGAATTGCATCCGGTGTTGGAGTGGAGCGTGTGTTTCCTGTAAACTCTCCATTGATTGACAAGATCGAAGTGGACCGTGAGAGTATCACCATGCGTGCCCGTATGTATTACCTGCGCGACCGTGTGGGTAAGGAAGCCACGAAGGTTAAGGAAAAGCGTCTTTACGAAGCAAAGAGGAAGGGTTAATCCCATCCTGAGTTTTTAAGCCCTCAGTAGATTCAGCCTTTCTGGGCTGAGAAATTGATCGAGCATTTTTTCGCTGTTGGCAAAGTTGGCTTTTTCAGACTGGCTTTCCAATAAGGACTGGTAGATTTGAAAAACTTTTTCTCCGTAGGCAGAAAGTGAAAAGTTTTCCGTTACCGCCGCTTGATTTTTTTGAATATTTGGTTCGTTTAAAATCTGAAGTTTTGCCTGTTTTCGAACGGATTCAGTTTCCTGCTTGGAGGATTGAACCCCTGCGATTACCTGTTTTTGTAAGTCCTCATTGAGGCTACCAAACTGAACCCCTTGTCCATTAAGAATCGATTCTGTGGCGACATTGACCGCATCTGCTGGTAGTTTCCTCTGGTAGTCCTGGTAAGCTGAACAAAGAGCGGTGGAGATGGCATCCTTTAAAGATTCCTGGTCGACCAGTGATGAATCCACCCATAATTCATTGTAGAGATTGTCGAGGTGTACTCCCATGTCGGAAAAATCAGAAGTAATTTCCGGGATATTCCGGCCAATCAGACATTTTCCAAAAGTCCATGGTTCGAGGAATCCAAGACCAAAGCCCTCAGCCACACTCACATTAACAATTGCCTGGGCATGATTTACCATTTCGGGGAAGCTTGCATCTGTTTGCTCTCCCAAGCCATAGGTTAGACTCAATTGATGATGCTGGGCATATTCGATCCAATTCTGGTAGATCGAATGAAAGGCAGGATTCGTTGGACCAAGACTATTGGCAAAATGAAATTCGGGGTGTGTGGCGGAAAGAAGAGCGAGTTCGCCAAGGTTTTTTCTTCGAACTGCACGCACAGGATAAAGAATCAAGTTTTCTGGCAATTCTGGGAAATGGCTTTGATCCTCATTGGGATTTGAAGCTGATTGCTGGGGAATGGCATTGGCCAGCAGATGTACCGGACTGTTGAAATCATCAAGGGTGGACTGAAGAAAGGACTGATCCCGGCGGTTGAGGGCAGCGTAGTGGATTTGGCCAGCGGTTGGATAAAGGAGTGCTCGGACCTCGCCCAGGTTTCTGAAATTCTGGGGTCTGCCATCTTCGGCAAAGTCGTGGGGTTGTAGAAGTAATCGTGCACCGGACTTGGCCAATTCCGCAACCGCACCACTAAGGCCGGCATTTTTGCCCAGGGAGTGATTATGAATGTGCCAGACATCTGGCAGTTGACCGAGCACCGACCTGGCGGCTTCTTCCATCCGCTCTTTTAAAATTAGGGGATCGGTGGCATCGCTTAGATCCATATAGTCCAAGCCCTCAACAACTCGGACATTTTGGAGCTTACTTCCGGGGTAGGATCTACCTGATAGAATAACATAATCTTCGGGGCCGTTACCGTTGATTTTCCAGGCTTCAACGGTGTTTTCAATCACCCGGGTCACTCCACCCGGTTGAAGGTGGTAATGAACAAGTGCGACTTTCACCGGAATTTGGTAAAGTTCAGGAGGAGGTGTCCCGGTTACGGTAACCTTCAATCTCGATCATTGGGGGTCTTTCCTCTTCCACCACTTCCTGAACCAATTGCCGGTAATTTCCATCCTCGACTTCAAAGCGGCGGTAAAAGGTTTCCAGATCCGGCATTTGGTCCAGTTTTCCTTGTGCATGCAGGCGGTTGAAAAAAGTCTGCAAAATACCAAAGCTCATTTTGCCGAGGGCATTGGTGGTCTGGTTGCGGTGCACCCGGCGGTCCAGATCGGTCTGGGCGAAGGTTTCCAGTCCGTATAACTTGTACAGGTCGAGCAGGTGGGAAGTTTCCACCCCATAGCCAATCGGGAAAGGAATTTTCTCGAGTACTTCCCGGCGGGCAGCATATTCTCCGGAGAGAGGTTGGATGATTTGAGAGAGCTCTGGATAAAAGAGGGAAAATAGGGGGCGGGTAAGGATCTCGGTCACCCGGCCACCTCCACTGGGGCGAAGGCCGCTGGAGTAGTTCAGTGGGCGATCGTAGAATGCTTTCACATAGGTGACCTCATCCCGGTGGATCAGAGGGGCGACCAGACCATAAACAAAGCGTGGGTGGATGTTGGAAATATCCGCATCCACATAACAAATGATATCTCCCTTAAGCTGGTGAATCGCTTTCCAAAGATTTTCCCCCTTTCCGCGCTTGTTACCCACTTCCGGAAGAATGTCTGAAGCCAGGTAAACATCGGCTCCGTAGTTGCTGGCAACTTCCAGGGTTTTATCCTCCGATCCAGAGTCAATCACCGCAAATTCATCCACCAATGGATAGCGCTCCATCAGTTCCGAGCGCAGAATCAACACTTCTTTACCAATGGTTTTTTCCTCATTGAGAGTGGGGATGCAAAGAGAGATTTTCAGCCCTTTTTTTTCCTTTTCCTCAACCAGTTTGATTAGGTCCCAGAAGGCCCCGTGATGAAAAGTATTCCGTTCCAGCCAGGTTTCCTGATTCATACTTATTCCCCGCAAATTCCCTGGTCGATCGCTTGGATCAAGGTGATCAACTGGGCCATCCCGGCATAAAGAGGATCCAAATGAACGGTTTCATTGACCTCACGAAGGTTTTCTACGGTGGTCAGTCCCAGAGTAACCGCAGGTAAACCACCAAGAATCAGGGCATTGAGGTCGCCGGTGCTGGGATCGACTTGTGGAGTGATTCCTGCCTCCTGCATGATGGAGCGGGTGGTTTTGACCAACGGATGGGTGAATGCAATTCCGCAGTTCTGTCTTTTGGCAACTACTTCCATTTTCACTAGGGTGCCTGTTTCCGCAGAAAACTGTTCACAGATGTCATTCAACTGGTTTTCCATCTGACCAATGATCTCATCTCCCTCGCTGGTGATTTCAAATCGTAAACTGCCCTGGCGTGGGGAAGTGTTGTAACTAGAACCACACTTCAAACCACCAAACACCAGTTTGGTTTTAGGCTCTTTGGGGATGGCGATTTCACGGATTTGATTAACCAGGCTGGTCAGATGACTGATGGCACCTGCAGCACCGAATCTTTTCCAGTCGTAATCACTGGGCACCTGCAGGGTGATTTCTCCCCGTAATGTGCCAAGACCTGAGTAACTCAAGCGGCCAAGGGTTGAACCTTCCACACATATCCCTGCTCGGGCAGGCAGGCTCATGGTTTCGAGAAATCCGTTGGCACCTTCCAGGTTGGCACGACCCAGGCTTTTCGCATTGGCTACGAGGGTAAGGTTATCCCGCAATTGAATACCCAAATCTTGGAGAATACGAGGTAGAGAGATCATCGCGGCAAGTCCCAAGGCATTATCTGCAATCCCTGGACCGGTCATGGAATCGGATCCCACCTGAATCTCGTGACGGACCTCTGGTGAAAATACACTGTCTGCATGAGCCATGATTAAAATGGATGACTGTCCGACGGATCCAAGTAATTGAGCGGATGCATTTCCGAATTCATCTATGGTTGGATTATCCAGTCCATTTTCCCTAAACCTGTCTAATACCGCACGGATACGGTTATCCTCTGCATAGGTGGGGGAGGGGATTTCTCCCAGCAGGACGGCATCGGTAAGGAAGGTATCCCGTTTTTCGCGAACTTTTTCGATCCGGTCAGGTATCTCTTTGAGTAGACCACTGAGCAGAGTTTCACTATCAATTTGTTCAATTGGCATCTATGTTTGCAATAAGGCTTCAGGGGTGAATTTGTAAAGCTTAACCGAAGAATTCGTTTTAGTTGTTGAAATAAAAGTGACCATCCTTCATCACCCAATAAGTAGAAAGTATCGAATTTTCACTATCTTCTCAAATAAATGGCAAAGAATATAGGATTTGTATCGACCCGTTTTGCGGGACAGGATGGGGTTTCCCTCGAAAGTGCAAAATGGGCAGAGGTTCTCTGGGAGGACCGCCATGTTAGTTTTTGGTACAGTGGGGAGAGCGATCGTAACCCAGACATCAGTCATGTGGTTCCAGAAGCATATTTTGGTTTTTCTGAAAATCAGTGGATTAATGAACGAATCTGGAAAGGCGAACAACGCGACCGCTTTGTAACCGAGCGTATCCGTGCTCTTGCAGACTATTTGAAAAGTACGCTCTACCGGTTTGTTGAAAAATTTGATATCGATATCATCGTACCTCAAAATTGCCTGGCCATTCCCATGCATGTGCCCCTGGGTATTGCCCTAACTGAATTTCTTTCGGAGACCAGGATGCCTGCCATCGCCCATCATCATGATTTTTACTGGGAGCGTACCCGTTTTTCGGTCAATTGTATCCCAGAATATCTCGATATGAGTTTTCCTCCCAAGCTTGGGAATATGCGCGATGTGGTCATTAACCAGGAGGCACAGGAACAACTCGCTTTGAGAAAGGGGAGTGCATCCCTAGTTATTCCCAATGTATTTGATTTTGAAAATCCACCCGAACCGGTGGATAATTATGCATCCGATGTCCGTAAGGAACTGGGTCTGAGTGAGGATGATTTCTTTATTCTACAACCCACCCGTGTCGTTCCCCGTAAAGGAATTGAGCAGGCGATCAAATTGGTCAGCCTGTTGAAGGATCCCAGATGTAAACTGGTGATTTCTCACGAGGCTGGGGATGAGGGCTACGAATACCTTGGCATGCTCGAACAGTTGGCCAAAGAGGAAGGGGTGGATATGAGGATCGTTGCTGACCGGGTGGGTGAAGTGCGCCAGCGGGATTCCGAAGGAAGAAAAGTCTACACCCTTTGGGATCTCTACCACCATGCTGATTTTGTCACTTACCCGAGTACTTACGAGGGTTTTGGTAATGCATTACTGGAAGCGATTTATTTTCGTAAACCGGTCCTGATTAACCGGTATTCTATTTTTGTCCGGGATATTGAGCCCAAAGGTTTTCGTCTCTTAACCATGGATGGATTTGTCACTCCCACCATTGCCCGTCAGGTTCGTCAAATTTTGACCGACTCGGATTTGTGCGAAGAAGTGGTGAACCACAATTATGAGGTAGCCCGCCAATTTTATTCCTACTCCACCATCCGCAGTAACCTCCGTGCATTCATTGCCGATTTGACCGGATATTAAGAAGGATTTTCCGATGAGTTATTTTACCCAGACCGCAATTAAGCACATTTCCAGCACCCGACTGAAACTTATTCGCCGCCGCCTCGGCAAACTTTACGGGGTGGAACGAGCGGACCGCTTGCTTGATAGGATGTACCAAATGATTGGCCGCTATGGAGTGGGTGTTGGTTTATCTCCCAGTGGGCAAAGCAATGGCTTGAGCCAGCAGGATGTGGTGCTGATCACTTATGCGGATATGGTACAGTCGAAGGACAGGGCACCCTTGGATGTTTTGCGTGAATTTTGTTCTCAGCACCTCAAAGGGGCGGTATCTACCGTTCATTTACTGCCTTTTTATCCCTGGACTTCAGATGATGGATTTTCAGTGGTTGATTACCGTCAGGTTCATCCTGATTATGGAAAATGGACAGACATTGAGAATTTTTCCAAGGAGTTCCAGTTAATGTTCGATTTGGTCTTAAACCATTGTTCATCCAAGAGTCCCTGGTTTAAGGAGTTTGTTTCCGGAGTGGAACCAGGAATGAATTACATCATGGAAGGTGATCCGGAAGCCGATCTTTCCGCAGTGGTGCGTCCCCGTTCCACCCCTCTGCTTACTCCCTATCAGACCCGTGGTGGAGAGAAAAATGTCTGGACCACCTTCAGTGCCGACCAGGTGGACCTGGACTGGACCTGCCCCGATCTTCTTTTCGAGTTTCTCGATATTATTTTGTTTTACCTGTCTATGGGTTGCCGAATTTTACGTCTCGATGCGGTCGCTTTCCTGTGGAAAAAACTGGGTACGAATTGCCTGCATCTGCCCGAGACTCATGAGGTGATTAAATTGATTCGGAGTTTTGTGGAAGTGGTTGCCCCGGAGACCATCTTACTAACGGAAACCAATGTTCCACATGAGGAAAATGTATCCTACTTTGGAAAAGGAGATGAAGCCCATGCGGTCTACCAATTCTCTTTGCCTCCTCTTTTACTGCATGGTCTTTTGAGAGGTACATCCAAGCATCTGAGAAACTGGGCTGCCAATTTGGCCCCTCCTCCCAAGGGTTGTTATTTCCTTAATTTTACTGCCAGTCATGATGGAGTGGGGGTTCGCCCGCTTGAAGGTATCTTACCCAAAGAGGAGGTGCTTTCCCTTGCTAAGGAGATCGAAGGGAAGGGTGGTAAGGTTTCGATGAGAAGTATGCCCGATGGTTCGGAATCACCATATGAGCTCAATGTTACCTATTATTCCGCTCTATCAGATCCCAAAGAGTCGGAGCTAGGTGAAGCTCGCTTTATTTGTTCTCAGGCACTTGCTTTATCCTTGCAGGGAATTCCCGCGGTTTATTTCCATTCCCTGTGTGCCACTCCTAATGACCAGGAAGGTTTTGGAGAGACAGGCCGTGCCCGTACTTTAAACCGCAAAAAATGGCAGCTCAATGAGCTGGAGAGTATGCTTGGGAAAAAGAACACCACGGGTTCCAAAGTGTTCGATTGGTATGTCACCACGCTCAGAAAACGCGGGGCTGCACCTGCATTTCATCCAGATGCCTCTCAGGAAATTCTTGATCTTGGAGACTCTGTATTTGGACTGGTTCGTAGTTCAGTGGATGGCAACCAGTCGATTGTTTGCCTCTACAATTTTCTGCCCAAAACCTGTCCGTTAAAACCAATGAATATTCTCAAGAAATGGTTTCCTTCGGGAGGTGCCAAAGATTTGATCAGTGGTGGCGAGATTCATTGGGGATCAAAGGCTCTTGAGCTCCGTCCTTACCAGGCTCTTTGGTTGGTTTCTCATTGAATTTATTTCTTCTTCCAGAGCAAGTAGCGCAGGTTCAGTGGCCTGCCAATGATGCCCGTACTCAGCATCTCAAAAAAGTTCTCCATGCTCAGGATGGCGATATTGTCGATTTTGGAGTGGTTAATGGGCCCCGGGGGAAAGGCTTGGTGCAATGGGAGAAATCTGGCGCGGTCAATCTTTCCCTGAAGTGGAATGAGAAGCACGCCAGCGATTTGTTACCCATAACATTGCTTGTTGGGCTATCCCGTCCGCAGACCTGTCGGAAGGTGATTGAACAGGCCTCCACCCTGGGCGTTTCCAAGCTTATTTTTTTTACCGCGGAGAAAAGTGAGGCTTCCTACACAGAGAGCTCGCTTTGGAATCAGGAGTGGTACCGCTTACTGATTAAGGGTGCGGAGCAGGCCTTTTCCTGCCATCTTCCCCATTGCGAAAAAGTAAACTGCTTGGAAACGGCGATCCAGTCATCTTTATTTGCTACTTTTCGTCTTGCTTTGGATGTATATGAGGCAAGTCAGGCCATATCTGAGGTGACGATACCTAATCATGAGAATAATTTACTTGCAGTTGGTCCAGAGCGAGGGTGGTCGCAATCGGAGCGGGAATTATTAAGAGAGCAGAAGTTTACTCTTTGCCACATGGGGCAGAGGGTTTTGCGGGTGGAAACCGCAGTGGTTGCCTCCGTGGGGTATCTCTCCGCTAATTACTGGCCAGGTAGGGGATGGACGGGGGAGTAAATCCGGTGCACGGGTGATCCACGCTTTTCTTTTCCCACCACCCGGATGACGGCCCATCCGGGGAATTCCATCTTCAATTCCCCGGGAGTTTCCAGTATAACAAATCCATCCTTGCTTAAGCAGTGATTGCTTAAAAGAAGTACAAAAAGCCTAGGCCCCAGCTTTTCAATTTCAGCGTAGGGAGGATCAATAAAAATAATATCGTAGTTTTGGTTGGACGGTTCCTTCACAAAATCAAGCACATCCCGGTTTACCAACCTACCAGCTTCTCCCTCCAGATTTGAACTTTTAAGCACTGCGGCAAGGTTGGTTTTCAGATCATTAAAAACCCAACGGTTTTTTTCCACCAATGTGGCCTGTCTCGCTCCCCGGCTCAGGGATTCCAGTCCATAAGCCCCGGAGCCGGCAAACAGATCGAGTACGGTGGCATCTTCCACTGATTGAAAAATGGAGGAAAATAAACGCTCCCGGGTAGTTTCAATAGCGGGACGCACGCCTCCCTTTTTGCTCACCTTGAGGGGGATTCCTCTGGCTTTGCCTCCGCTTATACGCATTTTCTTGAAAAACCCTTTCTTTGCATAGTCTCATCCCATGCATGGTGTTGAGTTGCCAAGCAAGCAGTATTTTTTAGCTTATCGGAAATGAGCAGAGTAATTCGGGTCTTTACAGAGCAATCTCCTACCAGAGTGGGGGAAGAGTTAATGTTGCCCGCAAGCGAATCCACGCACCTCGCCCGTGTACTCAGGATCAAAGAGGGAGATCCTGTGGAAGTACTCGATGGCAGGGGAGGTCGTTTTACAGCTCAATGTCTTCAAGTGAGCCGCTCCCTTGTGACCGTTCACATTAATGAAATCCAACAGGATGCTGCTCAAGTTCCTGCTATTCGAATGGCAATTGCTATGGGTAAAGGAAACAAATGGGATGATTTGATTCGTCCCTTAACTGAGCTCGGTGTCAGTGTGCTGACCCCTTTGCTCACTGAACGAACGGAGGGTTCTGTCTCTTCTTCAAAATTGCAGGATAAAAAAGAGCGCTGGCACAAGCTCGCTCAGGAGGCCTGCAAACAATCTGGAAATACACGGATGCCAAATTTTGATGACCCGATTACATTTACGGAATTTGTATCAGGAATTGCTCATAAAGATGACTGCTGGATGACGAGCCTTTCTCCACATACCACATCATTCGCACCCAAGCGAAATGGTGAGAGGATCTCAATTTTTGTGGGCCCGGAGGGTGGTTGGAGTTCACAGGAAGACGAAATTGCTCAGGCTGCCGGGGTTAATTCATTTAGTTTGGGACCCCATGTACTACGCTTGGAAACTGCTGCAGTCAGTGCATTGGCAGTTGCACGGCAGTACCTCCTTTGCTAGATAAAAACTATGCCCGCCGAGTTTACAGGAGAGCAAAAGCTCAGGATTGTTTTGGAGTCCATCATCAGGGGAATTCCAAAGGAGGATCAGTGTAAAAAATATTCCATTACTCCTCAGCAGTTCCAATCCTGGCATGACCACCTTATCCAAAAAGGCGGTCAAATCTTTGAAGATTCTGCCAGTAGAAATAAGCCTAGAACCGTCAAGTTTGTCCCGTGGTATGTTAAATTATTCCTGACTTTCAGTCTCCTCACCAATCTTGCAGTTGGGATCATTTTTGCAGTTTGGAAAATATCTGAAAAACAGGATAGTAAAACCACTTATCTTGCTGATTTGGATCCTCCGGCAGAGGAGGAGGTTGTTGAAGAAGATGACACTGATTTTGTGGACAAAGCAAAAGATCTGGGACTGGATGAACTTCTGGGCAAAGTGGATGCCCTGAGTCAACTTGGAAAGGAGGATGGAATTTCCGCTTTGCCGGAAACCAAGAGTGCAGATGGTAAACCTGATCTCAAAAAATTACTGACTTCTTCCCTGAAATTGCCTGAACCAGAGGTCAGTCCCGGGGACCTTGCATCGCAGGTCACCTTCATTAATGAAACATACGAGGGCAAGCATGTGGTCTACCTCATTGATGTGGGTTCTTACCAGATCGAAGGTACGGATGGGGTTAGCCGGATGGAAAAAATGAAAACAGAGGTGCTTACCTCGCTGGCCACATTATCTGCCAATTCCTATTTTAACTTGGTACTGTGCTGGAACCTCAGGGAAGCCAATGCTCTCGGGAAAACCATTCTTCGGGCGAGTGAGGAAAATATCAGGTATGCCACAGATTGGATTACCAGTATTGGCACGGATCTTCCCAGCCTGAAGGAAGGAAGAAACCAATTTTATCCCAAAGAATTACTTTATGCCAAACCTATGGCGGGAATCATTGGTCCGTGGTATGGTCTGTCCACTGCGATGAGTTTTGATCCAGATATCATTCTCTTTTTGGCAGGTAACATGCCCGCCTTTCCGGTGGAAGAGGTTCCCTCCAATCATTTTAATGGTCTTGGTCTTTCCAATAAATCACCTGCATTTTCCAGCGTGAAGACTGCCGGAGTGTCCGGCGGGGTCAGTCCATTGATCCGTGCCACTGCCAGAATGTGGTTGGAATCGATTGAGTCCCGTTCCTCATTACCGGTCACATCCAATGAAGTGGAAGAAGTTGCCCTTGCCCGCCTGGGCTTGGATAAGTCTGTCAGTCCTGAAGGTCTTTCCAAAAGAATGGAAATTCCATGGGGTAAGGCATTTGATACTTTTCTGTCGAGTCTTGAATTTGGCGGTGAAAAACTTCCGCGAATTCATTTGTTTACCACCCTGCCTGACCATGTGACCTGGCCTAGTGCCCTGCAGAAATCCATGCTTGAATTCACCGAGAACTCAGGGGGAAGTGTCCGCAGGTTTGTTCCTATTTTATAACTGCTGATCCATGGGATCGAACCGCTTTAAGTTTGTTCTCACTGCTTTCCTTTTTTGGGCATTCTCTGTTTGGGCACAATTCCCGGAGGAAGTCATTTCGGTTGAGCTGATTACGGATCAAACTGAGGTCACTTGGGGAACCCAGAGCTGGCTTTGCATCAAAGTAAAGCTGGCACCTGAGTGGCATGTTTATTGGAAGAATTCCGGGGAAAGTGGATATCCTACCACGGTGACATGGGATGCCCCAAGTGGGATTGAAATCGAGCCATTGGAGTACCCCGCTCCGCAACTCTACACCTACGATGGGCTCAGTGGATATATTTTAAAAGATGAATTTTGTCTGCTTGCTCCCTTTAAAATCTCTTCAGGTTCTGAGCTTAAGAAAAAGAAAACCCTCCAGATTGATGGGCTCGTCGATGCCTTGGTCTGCAATGAGTCCACCTGCCTTCCTTTCAGCAGAAAATTATCAATTTCGCTAAAGGTTCAGGATAAGCCGTTGAAAAGAGAAAGTTCTGTCCCGCAAAATCCTCTTAATTCTTCTATTGGCCTGCCCAAATCCTTTGCTGAACGAGTTGGCTTTGCAGCATTAAAGGCAATTCCCAGGCAACCTCCTTCTGAATTTCAGGCTAAAGCAACGGGCTCTGGAACCCGGGTTTCACTTATGTTTCCATCTGCCGATAAATTCCTTCCTGATCCTTCCAAAGCATTCTTGTTTCCTGAAAACCCTCAGTTTTCTTTTTCCCATAAAGACATTTCAGCTGATGGTGCTTTAACAATCTTCTTTTCATGGGAAGGGGATGACAGGGATGCCAGTCCGGCATTTTTTGGGGGCGTTTTAACCCATCCAGACCTCGAAATTCCTTGGAGACTCAACCTGGCGATCGATGAAACTGAGACTGATGCAGAGCCATCGGTTTTAAAGGTGGATCAGCAATCTGCTGGAGAGGTAAACGATTCAACCATATCCTCCGCCTCCAGTTATAATACCCTTCTGATCATGTTTGGATTGGTGATTATTGGAATGAGTGCCTGGGCTTATGGGAAATCCATATCTGCCCCAACCAATAACAAAGGAAAGTGGCAGCTTTTTTCGCTGGCTGTTTTCCTAATTGGTATATGGGTGGGATATCCAACTCCAGAAAAGGACGGGCAATCCAAATCCTTAACCTGGGAAGTCTGGAGCCAGGAGAGTCAGGATCAATTATTGGGGCAAGGCCGCCCAGTCTATATCGATTTTACCGCTAAGTGGTGCCTTTCCTGTCAGGTAAACAAAAGAGTATATCGCGAACCCGAGGTGATGCGTGCAATTCTGGATCAGGGTATTGCCCTCCTGCGGGCGGATTGGACGAAGCGGGGGTCTGATATTCTCCAAGCCCTTCAATCCTATGATCGTGAAGGAGTACCGCTTAATATTTTCTATCCTGGGAATAAGAGTGAGCCAGTTATTCTTCCTGAAATTTTGACTAAAGATGTGATTCTTGATGCGTTTAAGGGAAAAGATGTGCTTTCATCAAATGAAACTGAATTGAGTTTTATGGTCCTTATTGGGTTTGCTTGGCTTGGTGGACTGATCCTTAATTTGATGCCCTGCGTTTTTCCGGTCATTGGGCTAAAGATTATGTCTTTTGTGAAACAGGCAGGCGAGGATTCCAGCCAGATTGTGCGTCATGCCTGGGTATTTGTTGCCGGGGTGGTTCTTTCTTTCTGGGTATTGCTGGGCATCCTTATATTTCTTCGGCAAGGACTGCAGCAGCAGGTGGGGTGGGGGTTCCAGTTGCAGGAACCAGCCTTTGTTTTTTCCCTGGCCGTGATTCTTTTCCTTTTCGCTCTCAACCTCAGTGGAGTGTTTGAGATTGGAATGAGACTGACCGGTGCCGGTTCGTCCTTAACCCAAAAATCAGGGTTTTCCGGAAGTTTCTTTTCCGGAGTTCTAGCCACAGTGGTGGCCACTCCCTGCATGGCACCCTTTTTGGGAGTGGCAGTGGGAACTGCCCTGACCATGGAAATTTTGCCTGCTTTTACGATTTTTACCAGTATCGCACTTGGGCTGGCTTCTCCTTATTTAATCCTCTCACTTTTTCCTCAGTGGTTATCTCACCTGCCCAAGCCGGGGGCATGGATGGAGACCTTTAAGCAGTTCCTCGCCTTTCCCCTGTATGCCACGGTGGTTTGGCTGATCTGGACACTTGCCGCCTTGCTCTAAGCTGGCACAAAAAAACTTCCGGAGTGTTTCATCCGGAAGTTTTTATTAAGAAAGTTGCAAATTCTCTAGTTTACAGAGCAATTTCTCCCTGCTCACCGGTACGGATACGCACGGCTTGTTCCACAGGGATGACAAAGATCTTACCGTCACCAATCTTTTCAGTTTTGGCGGCTTTGACAATGGTTTCGATGACTTTGTCGGCAATATCATCAGGAACTGCCACTTCGATGACCACTTTGGGGAGAAAATCAATGGTGTACTCACTGCCACGATAAATTTCGGTGTGACCTTTCTGACGGCCAAATCCTTTGGCTTCAATCACGGTCATCCCTTCGATCCCGATTTCGGAGAGGGCATCTTTAACATCTTCCAATTTAAATGGTTTGATAATTGATTTGATAAGTTTCATATGCTTAGAAAATTTCTGATTAAATGGAGTAGATAATTAGCTGAGGGAGTAACCATTCTCTCCATGAGCCGCTTGGTCAAGCCCCTTTGTTTCATCATCATCCGAAACCCGAATGCCTGAAGTGAGTGCCGATACCACTTTTACAATGATATATGTGGCCACTACAGACAGTGCAATCGCAGCAAGGCAGCCTTGTGCCTGCACTACTAACTGGTCCTGCCAGGTGTCGTGATTGATACCCAATCCGCCTAATTCACCTTTCCAGCCAAGGTAGGAAACAAGGAGGGTGCCAAGGATACCACCAATTCCGTGCACCGCAGCCACATCCAGTGAGTCATCGATCCCGAGTTTCTCCTTCACAAATCCACAGGCATAGTAACAAATAATTCCCGCGGAAGCACCAATGATGATTGCTCCCAAGGGCCCCACACTACCAGATGCAGGAGTAATTGTGGCCAAACCAGCGATTGTGCCGGTAACAATTCCCACCAACCCGGGTTTACCGGTCTTGCGCCATTCAACAAACATCCAGACCAAACTGGCGGTGGCAGCGGATAAGTGAGTAACGAGCATCGCCATCCCTGCACTGGTATCAGCGGCAGCCGCACTACCAGCATTAAATCCAAACCATCCTACCCAGAGCATTGCTGCACCTGTCATTACCATGCCAGGGTTGTGGGGAGGTTTCAAATTTCTGGGAAAGCCGTGTCTTCTACCAAGCATAGCCGCAAGCGTAAGGGCAGATGCACCCGCGGTGGCATGCACCACGATACCTCCGGCAAAATCAATCACCCCACGCTCAGCCAGCCAGCCACCGCCCCATACCCAGTAGCAAACGGGGCAGTAGACCACTATCAGCCATAGTCCACTGAATAAAAGAACTGCAGAAAATTTGATTCTTTCCACAAATGCACCCACGATCAAACCGGGGGTAATAATCGCAAAAGTCATCTGGAACATGATCCACACCGTCTCTGGATGGTCTCCATTGAGGGCATCCACACTGAGGTGCTTGAGGAAAAAGGCATCCTGTCCACCAATCCAGTCTTTTCCGCTACCGGATGTAAGAGCGAGGCTGTATCCTACCGCAAACCAGATGATGGAAGCGAGGCAGGCAATCGCAAAGCAGTGCATCAATACGGAGAGCACATTTTTGGACTGCACCAAGCCACCATAGAAAAGGGCCAGACCTGGCAGAGTCATAAACAAGACCAAGGCGGTGGCAGTAAGCATCCATGCCGTATTACCACTGTCAAGAGAGGTTTCTTCCTCTGCACTTTCTGGAGCGGCATCCGCTACTTGTATGGTGGCTACAGCGGATCCAGTGGTAGCAGGATCGGTGTCCTGAGCATATGCAAAGGTAGCAAGGCCAATACTGAGGAGAATAAGAAGAGTTCTTGAAATCATAGGACTGTTTATTGGTTTTTCTGTATGTTGGCTGGTTAAACGATTTTAGAAACTAGGAAAATTAAGCATAGATGAGCAATTATAATTTTAAATGAATATTTCTCATCCTTAAATGGGCACAAAAAAAGCCCGGTTCACAATGGAACCGGGCCTGAGAGAGGGTGGGGGAAGTGAATTTCCCCCAGATTTGTTTCAGTAAGACTGATTAGAGTGCTTCATCACCCTTTTCCCCTGTACGAATGCGAACGCACTCTTCCATGGGAAGGATGAAAATCTTACCGTCTCCGATTTTGCCGGTCTGAGCGGCACCCACAATGGCGTCCACTACTTTGTCGGCTAAATCATCGGCAACACCGATTTCGATTTTTACTTTGGGGAGGAAATCAACGGTGTACTCGCTTCCACGGTAAATTTCAGTGTGCCCTTTTTGGCGACCAAATCCTTTTACTTCGGATACGGTCATACCTTCGACTCCAATTTCGGATAAGGCATCCTTAACTTCTTCAAGCTTGAATGGCTTGATGACGGCTTTAACTAATTTCATAATTTTATCTTTCGTGTGAGATTAATGGGTCGTTGGAGGAAGCGAGCGATTAGTTGGTGTACGCTTCCTGACCATGCTCGGTGATATCAAGACCACGGTCTTCTTCCTCTTCGCTTACACGTACTCCCATAATTGCTTTCAATACTGAAAATACCACATATGCAAAGATGAAGGCAAATGCACTTACGAGTAAAGCACCTTTGAGTTGTACCATGAAATCGAAGTCTGCGAAAATAGCACAGGCCAAAGTTCCCCAGATACCACAGATTCCGTGCACAGAGATGGCACCTACTGGATCGTCAATTTTGGACTTATCGAGGAAGGTGATAGCAAAAACCACAATCACACCAGCGATTGCACCAATGATGATGGCACTTCCAACGGATACCACATCTGCATTTGCAGTGATACCAACCAAACCGGCAAGAATACCATTCAAGGCCATGGAAAGGTCAGGTTTTTTCAAGGCAAACCAGGAAGTAAACATCGCACCCAGAGCACCGGCACAGGCGGCAAGTGTGGTGGTGGTGAATACAAGACCAAGTGCAGCTGGCTCAGCGGAGAGAACAGAACCACCATTGAATCCGTACCAACCAAACATCAGTAAAAATACACCGATGGCAGCAAGTGGGAAGTTGTGACCAGGGATAGGCTTAATTCCGTTTTCAGTGTATTTACCACGGCGAGGTCCGAGAACCATCACACAGGCCAGAGCACCGAATCCTCCAAATGCATGTACCACGGTGGAACCAGCAAAGTCTTTGAATCCAAGCTCAGCAAGAACTCCTCCACCCCAGTGCCAAGAACCAGCTACTGGATAAGCAACACCCACAAAGAGAAGTGCAAAAATCATGAAGGAAGAAAGTTTCACTCTTTCGGCAACTGCGCCGGATACAATGGTTGCACCTGTGGCAGCAAACATTGCCTGGAAGATAAAGTCACCAAATCCGGTCATCGCCAGACCTAGTCCGCCATACCCCCAGGTGGCACCGCCATCTGCATTGAGATCACCGATCATTCCGCCCCAGCTGAACCAGCCGTTAAAGTCTCCGGGATAATGGGTATTAAATCCGAAGAATGCATAAGTAAGAATACCAATTGAAATAATGAAAACATTCTTGAAAAGGATGTTTACTGTGTTCTTTTTCTGACAAAGACCGGACTCAAGGGTAGCGAATCCAAGGTGCATCAGGAATACGAGAGCCGCTGCAATAACTGTCCACAACATGGAGGTTGTAAAAAAATCATAAGCAGGAGCGTATTCACCCTGAGCGTCGAGGAGTTCGAGATAATCATCTACTGGACCAGCCTCTTCTGCGGCTGCTTCTTCAGCAGGTGCTTCCTCATGGTCATCCGCATGGGCGGGCACGGCGTTGGAGAACGCAAGAATTACCGCGAGAAGCATATACTTCCACGGAGCTGCGCCCAGACTTAACAACTTTAGGGATTTAGATTTCATTTTTATTATTTATTGATATTCAGTTAGTTAGAGTTTATTGAAACTCGATTTAAGGGATAACTTGCAAAAGGCATGCCAAAAATGCCAAGTTTGATAAAGTGGTAGTTTTTTCACCTCCCTGATTTCGTGAATTGTTCATTTTCTGAACAGTACAAATTCCGGCTAAGAGGTTTTACCTAAGTTCACTTTTCCCGCTTCAGCCGTTGCCCCGGCATTTTTAATCTGTATGCATAAGAAATTCAGGTATGGATCATCAATCCCCAGAATTCTCACTCGATACACCCGATTCCAAAAGTTCCCGGATGAAACCTCTTGCGGAGCGGATGCGCCCATGCGGTCTGCAAGAGATGATCGGTCAGGCTCACTTACTCTGTGAGAAATGCCTGCTCCCCAAGCTCATCCGGGAGAACCGGGTGGGGAATCTGATTCTTGCCGGACCTCCGGGCACGGGGAAAACAACCCTGGCTGGTGTGGTTGCCAAGGAAGGCGGGTGCAAATTACTCAAAGTAAATGCGGTTACTTCCAATGTCGCTGAGCTCAGGGAAACCCTGAAACTCGCACGCTACCATGGGGCAGATCAGTGCTATTTGTTTGTTGATGAAATCCACCGCTTTAACAAAGCCCAGCAGGATTTACTGCTTCCAGATATTGAATCTGGCGAAGTCCGCCTGATCGGTGCAACCACCCATAATCCACGCTACTATATCATCGACCCACTGCTGAGCCGTTCCCATTTATTCACGCTTAAATCTCTGGGGGTTGAGCAAATCTCCTCTGCGTTATCTGTCTGTCTATCAGATATCGAGCGTGGACTTGGGGAAAGAAAGTGTTCCGCATCCAAAGAGGTTCTCGAAAGTCTCGCCCTGATGGCAGAGGGTGACATGCGCCGGGCCTACAACTTGTTGGAAACTATCGTGGAGGGAATGCCGGAGGGTGGAGAGCTCTCCGAAGAGGAAGTGGCGGTTTTTGCTCAGGAAAGAGGAGTTCGCTATGACCGCGGGGAGGATGAGCACTACGACTCCGCATCCGCCCTGATCAAAAGCATGCGTGGGAATGATCCCGATGCCGCAGTCTACTGGCTTGCGAAGATGCTGGCCGGTGGCGAGGACCCACGCTTCATTGCCCGCAGACTGGTCATCTTTGCATCGGAGGATGTGGGGCTCGCAGATTCACGTGCCTTGCTGATGGCGGATGCCGCTTTCCGTGCCTGCGAGACCATCGGGTTGCCCGAGTGCGAGCTCAACCTCGCCCATGTGGTTTTATTTCTCGCCACCTGTCCCAAGAGCAATAGTGCCACTCTGGCCATTGGGGAGGCGAAGCGGGCCCTACGGGAGCAACCCGTCCAGTCTGTTCCTTCCTCGGTCCGGGACCGTCATGGTCGTAATCGTAAGGACCGGGAGGAAGGAAAGGAGGGTTACCTCTACAGCCATGAATTTCCCGAGAACATATCCGGTCAGGAATACCTCGAAAAACCGATCACTTTATACCGCCCGAAATCTTCGGGTGCCGAATCGGCCATTGCCGAGCGGTTGGAAAAGTGGAAAGCCCTGCGGTCTCAATTAAATCCTTAAATTATAATCTCGATCAAAACCTCGCAGAATGCTTGCCAGGGTTAACCTATATGTTAACCTTTATATATGTGCAGAAAGATAATCTTCTACAAATCGAAAACAGGGAATTGCCCAGTGGAGGAATTTTTGGACTCACTTTCTGGCAAGCAAGCCCAGAAAGTTGTTTGGGTACTACGCTTAATTGAGGAATTCGAAGTAGTGCCTAGTTAGTACTTCAAGAAGATGGTAAATACGAAAGACCTCTGGGAGGTTCGTGTCAGCCGGGCTTCAAATATTTTTCGTTTTCTTTGCTTTATGGATGGCGACCAGTTGGTGGTTCTTTGTCATGCCTTTCAGAAGAAAACTCAAAAGACTCCTCTACCTGCCATCCGATTGGCTGAGGATAGAAAATTAGACTACTTTAGGAGGAAGAAAAAATGAATGATCTCAAAAAATATACCAATAAAAGAAAATCTCAGGATCCAGAATTTGCCAAGAATTTGGAAAGGGGTTACGAGCAATTCAAAATTGGAGTGATGTTAAAAAGTGCCCGTGAAGAGGCTGGTATAACTCAGGATGAGCTAGCCAGGCGGTTAAACACAAAGAAAACAGCAATCTCCAGGATAGAAAACCATGCGGAGGATATTAAGCTATCTACCCTAGAGAAGTTTGCCCATGCCCTTGGCAAAAAGCTCAAACTGGAAGTCGCTTAAATTTATATCTTTAATTCGGAGTTCCAAACAGGAGTAAGCTACTTCTTGTCGGTGGTTTTACCCTTCCAACTGGAGCTTTTTTTCGAGGCTCTTAGGCCCACATCGGGATTTCCCTCATCTCCGCCCATGGCAATCATTTCGGGATAGGTGTCGTCCCACCATTGGTCATAGGCCTTGCTCAGTTTGGCTACCAAGCCCGGGCGTTTTTCAGATAAATCATTCCGGCAACCGGGGTCTTTCTTTACATCAAAGAGCACCCAGCGGTCCCGGGGGCTCAGACCCCAGTGGTACTGGGCAGTGCCATAGGCATAGGTATGTACTTCCCGGCCGTTCTCAATTGCTTTCAGGCCCATGCACTGGCTCATGTGCTTTAAGCATTCCTCATTTCCACAATGGTTGCTGCGGAGCATGAGAAAATTTCCCTGCCTCGCCCCAGCCATCGTGTATTTATGAAACTTGGCATACCCGCTTGGCCAGCGGGCAACATGGTGAAACAAAATCCGGTCCTTCTGCCAGTTTTTCACTTCTTTCTTGCTCTCTAAAAGAGGGAGCAGGCTGTATCCCTCGAGCTTGGGTTGGAGCTCGTTGGGTATCTTTGCCCCGGCGAGTTCACAGAGGGTAGGAAAGACATCGAGGTGGGCGGTCAGGTTGTTGACCAACTGAGGCTGCCAATTGCCGGGCCATCTCCAGAAAGAGAAGGCCCGCGTGCCACCCTCCCATGCGGAGCACTTGGGGCCGCGCATATTGGCATTGTACACATCCAAACCCTCGGTCACCCCATTGTCGTTCACCATGATCACGATGGTGTCCTCGTCCCGCCCGGTATCCTTGAGGAATTTCATCAGGCGTCCGAGGTTGTAATCAATATTTTCCACCATCGCCAAATAAGTGGCATGGGTATCATTGAGTCCGGCATCGCGGAAGGGCTTGATGAATTTTTCCGGAGCCGCCAGCGGGGTGTGTGGGGAATAGGTGCAGAGGTAGCAAAAGTAAGGATTATCGCCGGCTTCCTCAATAAAGGTCATCGCCTCGTCAAAAAAGATGTCCTCGCGGTATCCCTTGGTCTCAAAGCGTTTGCGGTTGCGCACAAACACGGTATCGAAGTGGGCATTAGGGCCCGCCTGGTTGGTGGAGCACCAGTCAAAGCCATGGGCATCCGGTCCGGGAGATCCGCCGAGGTGCCACTTGCCGATAAAACTGGTCTTGTAGCCCGCGGTCTTCAGCACCTCGGGCAGGGTGGTCATGCTGGTGGGCAGGTCTTCCCGGGGAGGCAAGGTGTGGGTTACGCCACTACGAAACTCGTGCATTCCGGTGAGCAGGGCAGCCCGAGTGGGGGAGCAGGATGGGCTGACATAGAAATTATCAAAGCTCACACTTTCCTCACGGAGTTTGTTGGTGTGCGGAGTCTTCAAATAGGGGTGACCATGGGCATTGACATCCCCATATCCCTGATCATCGGTCAGGATGAAAATGATGTTCGGTTGCTTGGCCATGCCAAGCAGGGGAATAAGGAAAAGAAGGGCGAGGGTGGGCTTATACATAGCCCGAATTATTTCCCTTTCATTACCTGCAAATCAATCAAATAATTCTGATGTCTTCTCGCGTTGACCCACCCTTCGTTTTCTTAATGATGGGGCAGATTGAAAGATTTATCGAAAGAGGAAATTCTTGAGCTTGCTTCCCGCTTTCTGGTGGAGGGATCGGTCGATACCGTCGAGCCCTTTGGCAACGGCAATGTAAACGATACTTTCTTACTGGTGACCGACTGCGGGCACCGCTACACCCTTCAGCGGATCAACCACGATGTGTTTAAGGACCCCGTCTCCCTGATGGATAATTTTGCCCGGGTTACCCGCCACCTCGCCCAAAAATATACGGATGGGCAGACCACCTTGACCACCTTGGTGCTCGTGCCTGCCCTCGATGGGGAAAGCTATATTACCGGAAATGAGGGGAATTATTGGCGGGTCACCGAATATGTCCCTGACGGCTTGTCGCTGGAAGTTCCCCAGTCCCGCGAACATGCCTATGAAGCCGCCCGTGCTTTTGGGGACTTCCAGTACCAATTACGCGACCTCCCGGGCGATGCTCTGATCGAGACTATTCCCGACTTTCATAATACCGAATCGCGCTACCATGCCTTTCTTCGGGCAGTGGATGCAGATCCGTGCCAGCGTGCCTCCGAGGTGGCCGACCTCATTTCTTTTGCCAAGGAAAATGAACACCTTGCCACCCTCATCCGTTATGCCGATTTTCCCACCCGTACGGTGCACAACGATACCAAGCTCAACAATGTGCTTCTGCATGAGAGCACTGGTGTCGGTATCTGTGTGGTCGATCTCGATACCGTGATGCCCGGCTGCGTTCTGCACGACTTTGGGGATCTGGTGCGCACCGCGGCTTGCTCCTCCGAGGAAGACGAGCCCGATATCTCCAAAATTCATTTCCTGCCCGATCGTTTCTCCGCTCTCGTCGAGGGGTATCTTTGCGGAGTGCGCGATCTGCTCGACCCCGTGGAAGTGGAACACCTCGCCGAGGCTCCCCAGGTGATCACCTACGAGCTCGCTCTGCGCTTCCTCACCGATTTTTTGCTGGGCGATACCTACTTCAAAGTAAAACGGCCCGGTCACAACTTTGAGCGTGCTCGTGCCCAGTTCCAATTGCTCCGCTCCATGCAGGAACATGCCCCGCAGATGCAAAGCACGGTTTCCTCGTGCCTCACGGCCGGGACTGCTTAAATCATCGCCCGATTTTGAATTAACGGATTTTTT
>Ga0181598_1000886_pt1 | contig 29823 bp, 53 predicted proteins | sample 041ome_4_FD_153295 | JGI IMG/M metagenome (GOLD analysis project Ga0181598, IMG submission 153295) | Coastal salt marsh microbial communities from the Groves Creek Marsh, Skidaway Island, Georgia - 041404US metaG (spades assembly) | ecosystem: Environmental > Aquatic > Marine > Intertidal zone >... | reverse complement strand
TGTAGCAACCAAACGTTTTATTGACCTAGCATTGAACGGTAAATCCATTCCAGGTAGTTTGGTACAAGCATACCTACCAGCAATTAAGTTGATAGATGATATTGTGAAAGCAGGGCCATCTTTTGTTAGTGTGCTCAAGGCATTACAATCTAGAGCTCAAAAGAGCCGAAAATAATATAGTAGCACAAAAATTCTACCAAAAATCACTAAATAATAGTAACCAATCCACTGAGCGTGGATGGCCATTAAAAAAGAGAAAAAAGGAGAAAAACAATGGCAAGTAGAACAAACCCAGCAGTAGCAAAAGCAGGTAATGGTTTAGGTGGTAAAACACACATCTTAACTGTTGACTTAAACAACGGTGGTAACCACACACAAGCAACTATCGACGGTTTCTTACAAGGAATCCAACACGGTGAAGGTCTTGTAACATCATCTGTAAAAGATGCGTTCACAGTAGCAGGCATCGTAGGAGCAGTAGGTGACGCGGCAATCACAGTAGCAGTACAAGGTACTGGTACTCCAAGCACAGTAGCACAAGAGTACTTTGCTAACGTGGACATCACGTCAGTAATAACTTTCGACCAAGCGTAATCGTTAGGTTAGAACGAACACGAAAAGAGCGTTCAGGAAACTGGACGCTCTTTTTTTATGACATATAAGTAAATGTGCTAGGAACAACAGCACATGAGATACAAAATATTATCACTACTGGACATCACAAAGACAATGGCAAGGCGTAATCGTTCAGAAGACGATAAGTCTATCGATCAATATGCCAACTACATGACATTTGAAAACTCATTACAATTGAGATCCAACGTTAGTATCATAGCAGGACCCACAGTAGAAAAAATAGACATCAGCAACTTGAAGTTTGGTGACAATTACAAAGGAGAACACAATGTCTGGACTGTGTTGATAGAACCAGATTTTCCTGATGCTGTGAAGCAAGAATATTTTGAAGAGGACTTGGATTTAATTCCCATGCTGACTGGTCTGGATGAAACTATCAACATAAAAACCGGTGTGTATAGAACCACAGATAGCGATTACACCAACTTGATATTCATTAAACAGATAGATAATTAGTTCACAGCAGATATAAATAATAGTGTTAGGCGCAAATAGGCATAATACAAGGCATCTTCCAAGAGAAATACAACTGATAAACTAAACGGAAGAAAGAGAAAAATGGCGACCGACTTAGAAAAAACAAATCTAGAAGCACACGTTGATTTGTGCGAACAGAGATATAAGAACCTTGAAACTCGTTTGACAAAAATTGAGTCCAAGGTAGAAGACATCCACGAAGACATTCAAAACGGCAATAAGAGTATGGTCAAAGTGATCATTGGTGCAACAGGAACTATTGTTGCTGGTCTATTATCCACTATTGTTGTGTTGCTATTAAAATTCCCAGGTTAATACAAACACCCCCCACAACTGCTAAATATCAATACAGATTAGGTATAGGTATGAAAATTACAGAAATTGTTGCAGAATCAGTAGTTCAAGTTTGGTCACGTACCAAAGGCGGACAAATGGTGCGTAAGTACAGATGCACAGCAGGTCCACGTAAAGGGCGTATTGTGAGTGCACCAGGAGTGTGTACTCAACCAAAAAGATTGGGTTCTGTGATGGCAATTAAAAAAGCCAAAGCACGTCGTGGTTCAACAATGAAAATCAAACGTGCCTTTACAAAGAAAACTTCTGCTCCTAGTGTTAGACTAGGCAGATTGAATAAACAAAGAGCAGGCAGAAATGCACCACCTAGAAGATCAAGCATGAGACACAGAGGTGCTTACAAAAGAAAACCGATAAGAGCATGAAGATAAGAGAAATTACAGAAACACCGTACCTACAAAAAACATTGAGTCAGATATCTCAACAGGTAAAAACAGGTGCACCAGTACCTCCAAACAAACTGCCTAGAGGTCCAGTAAAGTCGGCACAGATCAAAGCACCCATAAATCAAATGAACAAACAAGCAGATCAAAAACTGATGAAACCTGGAACCACATTGCCAATGCCAACAGGTCCAAACAAAGAAACAGATTATCAAGTGGATCAAGTGAAAGGTGATCAAGTAACAATGAAAACCAAAAGACCCACTCAACAAGCACCACAATCAATCACAGTGAATAAAAAAGATTTAAATCCTGTGATCACTAATCTACAACGTAGACAAAAAGCACAAACATCACAATGAAGATAAACGAACTTGTACAAGATTTTGTTATTCAAACCTCTAACGAAGAGAAAGCATTGTTAGGGAAACTAAAAGAAATAAAAAGACTAGACTCTTTTCTTGAAAGAGAACAAGAAGTGATAAGAAATCTAGTTCATAAAAGTCTAGTGCGTCGTATTGAACAAGACGGCAAAACATTGGTGGTGTTAAATGGATCTGCAAAAATTATCTGATCAACTTAAAAAATTCATAGACGAACAAGCAGAACGTATGTGTATGCCTATTCAACACGGCAACAGTGTGCGTATTAAAAACTATGTGGTTCGTAAAAACAATCATGGATTCTTGCTGTATGATATTAAACAGCACAAACAGGTAGCAACCACATTTACCAAAACTGCGGCATTGGCTATGGCACGTCAAATGTCCCAAAACAATAAAAGTAGTTTACGCATTATAGGTATAACAGACGATGAAATACAGCACAAATACAATGAATGCGTATTCTACAAGCATACAATAGCCAGAACTGAGGACGATACTAGACGTGAAACGGCTAAAATACGTTACGATATAGTTTGGGAGGACTTGTTAAGGTTAAGAGACTCCTTGGACAACTACATATTTGATAAATAAATTAGCGAAGGAACATATAGATGAAAATAGAGCAATTTAGACACCAAACAACCACAGAACAGTTAAACGATAGACTGGCTAAAGTGTTTGGATCAGCAATTAAACTGGATCAATTCACTGATGAGCAATTAAAAAGTGCTCAGCAAACTGTGGTTCATAAGATTGCTAACATAGAACAAAATGAGTCCTTTGATGGTTTAAGCCATAACGAAGATTATCACAAACAAAAAATGTTTTTAGATGTAATTAATTCTGCTCTTGAAGACAGAGCCCATGAATCAAAATTACAAAATACTATAATGGTTCAAGCAGACGAATTAGTAGGCGATTATTTTGACCAGGACAAAGAAGCATTAAAAATGAATAAAAGTGCCGTAATTGCTGACATGAAGAAAAGACAGCAAACAGCAAAAGGTGACGAAGCCAATGCTATACATTATGCTATTCAAAAAGTTGAACATGATTTCGAAGATGATGGTTCAATGAAAGACAATCCATACGAAGGCAACGAATTTGCTCTAGCAGTAAACAAAGCCAAAGCGGCAGGTATGAAAAAAGGCGACAAATTTAAAGTTGGTGATAAAGAATACACATTGAAAGATTGTGAAGATATGTTAGAAACAATGAAAAAGAAAAAAATGAAAGAAGCAAAACCAGATTTCCTAGACATGGACAAAGATGGCGACAAAAAAGAACCAATGAAAAAAGCAATCAAAGATAAAGAAAAGAAAAAAATTAAAGAAGGCGCAGAAGAAAATGCCCAATTAGTAATGGCGGCTAAAGACATGGTTGACAAAGTTACAGGATGGATGGAAGACACAGCATCTATGCAAACAGAGTCAATGTTGGAATTAGCAGATGCTGTTAGAGATGAAATGGGTGCAGAACAATCAGAACAGTTTGTAAACACAGTTAAGCCAAGTTTAGAATCTTTATATACTTCATTAGAAGCAACAAGAGAAGCACTAACAGGTGGCGTAGCCGTCCTGACAGGCGAACAAGCACCAGATACAATTGGTGCGGATGCTGAAGAACCTGCTATGGAACCTTCAACTGATGACGATGCGGATACAGATATGCCAGATGTGGCAGATGACTTTGCCGCAAGCGAACCAGCATCAGGTGGTGAAGAACCAGCAGACAGAGGCAAAAGAGAATCATTCATAAGATTGTCTAGAAGACTTGCTGAAACACTTTCTACAAGATCAAAAAAAAAGGCTTAATTTCTGAGGCCTCTAACATCGATTTAATTCGTGTTCTGAGAAATTTGATCAGCAGTGCTGACTCACAAAATCAAAAAGCGTATTTGACTTTTGATGCTCTTAACAAAATTTTAACCAATGTTGGAGGCGTCAGTGTCAATCATGATGCTTTCAAATCTGCATACGATTCAAATCCAGCAATAAAAAAAATGATTAAGAACTTTGATAAGTCTGGTATCACACTGGACACAGATGCAGAATCACCTGATCTGCCTACCAAAAAAGGTGCTCGTGGATCCAGTCTATCCACCATGGCAAAGAGAGCAACCAAAAAACGCCAATAACACTTGACATTTCCGCTAACATACTATACAATTAGTATTTTGCTCAATGACATTAATAACAAACAAAATCGATTACAAAAAACTTTCACGCAGTTCTCAAAACGGAAAAAGAGTTTATCAGTGTCCGGATGGAAATGCTGTGGCAAGTGTTACCACAATATTAGATTCAACCAAAGACAAAACACATCTTATTGAATGGCGTAAAAGAGTGGGCGAACAAACTGCCACTCGTATCACAACAGAAGCGGCAGGCATAGGAACTCGTATGCACAAATACATTGAAGATTATATCGTCAAAGGTGCGTGGACATCACCAGGATCCAATCCGTATGCTCAACAGGCATTTGACATGGCTCAAATAGTTTACAAAAATGCACTGGTCGATGTGAATGAAATATGGGGATCAGAAGTCAGTTTGTACTTTCCTAAAATATATGCAGGCACCACAGACTGTGTGGGAGAATACAAAGGAGCACCGTGCATCATCGACTTCAAACAAACCAACAAACCCAAAAAGAAAGAATGGATTGAAGATTATTTTTTACAATTGGTTGCTTATGCTGAAGCACACAATGAAGTGTATGGTACAGATATTAAAGAAGGACACGTGTTTATGTGTGCTAGAGATTTGACATACCAACAATTTGACATCACACCAGCAAATTATAGCAAATACAAAGACGAATGGTGGCGTAGAGTAGAAGAATACTACATTAAACACGCAGTTTAAATATCAATATCAATTTACATCATATACAACGATAAATACTCACAGCAGGAGAAAAACATTGGCTATTGTATCGATATCAAGAATTCAAATACGCAGAGGTAGAAAGAACGCAGGTTCTGGATTACCACAACTTGCAGGTGGAGAACTGGGTTGGGCAGTAGATACACAAGAACTATACATAGGAAATGGTGCTGTATCAGAAGGTGCACCAGCAGTAGGCAATTCAAAAGTTTTAACTGAACACGACAACCTATTTGAACTGAGTGATCAATACACTTATCGTAATGGATCCAATGTTCAAACAGGAGCCACATCAGCAACACCTATCAGACGAAGTTTACAAGCAAGATTAGATGATGAAGTTAGTGTGCGTTCATTTGGAGCATCAGGTGACGGCACTGATCAAACAGCGGCATTACAAAGAGCAGTGGATCAATTATTTTTACCATGGAGCAGTTCAACAGATGCTGACAATTATAAAAAAAGAATTACATTAAAATTACACGCAGGTGTGTATTCAATTTCAAACAGTATCAAACTTCCACCTTATGCAAGTTTAATTGGTGATGGTAGTGAAAAAACTGTTATTAGACAAACAGGAGCGTTTCCTGTTTTTGAAACAGTAAATGGCGAGGGCATTGCGGCACAAACAACATCTATCAATCAAGCAACCAACATAAGATTATCTGGAATGACATTACAAAGTAATACAACTCATCCTGGATTAAAATTAGCAAGTTGTAAAAGAAGCAGTTTCACAGATATTCATGTGAAAGGTCCTTGGACACAATCAGGTGTAGGTTCTGCTATTGTGGCAACTCAAGTGGGTATTTTATTACAAGCAACATCAACACCAGTTACATCACAAGACAATAATTTTGATCAAGTTTCTGTGACAGGATTTTCATATGCTGTATTAAGTGATCATGATGTTCAACACAATGTTTTTGAAAACAGTGTATTTGAAGGTTGTGGTTATGGTGTAGTATTTGGATTGAATACAGTATTAGGTCAGGTTGCTCAAGCCACAGGTCCAATTAATAACACAATCAGTGGTTCAAAATTTATAGATATTAATAGAAATGGTTTTTGGATTAAAGAAGGAAAAGGAAATATTAGTAAGAATAATAATTTTTCTAAAGTGGGTAATGATGCTGGATTGGAAACAGCACCAGTTTCAAGTGTAATTAAATTTGATAAGCCGAGCAACGTTTCTCATCATGACTTCTTTGCTAGAACAAGTCAATTGATTAGATCATTTGTTGGAAACGTTCCTTATGTAGCAGAAATAGAAGGAGAGTTTGCAGGAGAGTTTGCTTTCACTACAAATTTCACTATTGGACAATTAAATGCTTATTCTAATTTTATCAAGTTACCAGCAGACTCAAGTAAAACATTTCAAGTAGATTATCAATACAAAGCAACAGTAGATACAGGTATGAGAAAAGGCACACTCACAATTTTAATTGACAAAACAAATAACACCAGCCACATCAGTGACAGTTATGATCATCAAGGCACCAATGCTGATTTGTTAACATTCAACGCACAACTAACAGATCAAAACGCAGATGCTAACTTTGAGACTCTTGTTATTACAGCAATTAATCCTGCTCCTGTTCAAGCAAGTGAATTAGCAGATGTCACACTCCAACTTAGAAATATCTCTTAAACCAAATATATTTTACGGAAATTATCAAGAACGTCTCAAGGACTGGCAACAAATTCGAAATATCATCAATGAGTTATCTGATCCTACAGATTATCTTGTAGAAGTTTTTAAATTGTGTCCAAGAACCAAAACTACAACTGATCCATATAAATCCGAAACTTGGTTAACAGGTTGGCAACTGATCGAAAGAAATGAGTATGATTTATTTGACATTTGTTTGTTATTAAGTTATACTATTATATTAACTGATAATTTTAAGAAAGAAAATGTTAAGATACATACAGTTTATAAAAAGGAATGTGATTCCAACAACCTTAAGTTTAGTTATATTATTGAAATGAAAAACAGTTTGATAGACGCATATAGTATGGCAAAATTAAACAATTTAGAGTTTGACAATAATTACATTCTGCATTATACTACCGACATACACAAAACGATAAATATTAAGAACTAATAGGGAATAAGAATAAGAATAGGAATACAATGGAATTGACTGCGTCTAAGGAACAAATCACAAATACTTCCACAATAAAAATTAAAAAAAGAGATGGTAGATTAGAGCCATTAGATATCGATAAAATTCATTTTGTCGTAGAAGAGGCTTGCGAAGGTTTAGCAGGCGTGTCTAGTTCACAAATAGAGATTAATGCCAACATTCAATTCTATGACGGCATGACAACAAAAGAAGTTCAACAAATTTTAGTAAGATCGGCGAATGATCTTATTTCATTGGATGCACCCAACTATCAGTTTGCCGCGGCAAGATTACTTTCGTATGATGTAAGAAAAGAAGCACATGGGCAATATGAATATTTGCCGTTGTTAAAGTTAATACTAAGAAATATTAAAGCCGGTGTATATGACAGAGGCATTGTAGAAAAATACAATAAGACTGAAATTAAAAAAATGAACACTTGGATCAAACGTGAAAGAGATTTAGATTTTACATACGCAGGATTGAGACAGGTGGTAGACAAGTATCTTGTTCAAGATAGATCATCAGGAGATTTATTTGAAACTCCTCAAGATATGTACATGATGATAGCGGCAACATTGTTTGCTGAATATCCTGCCAAAACAAGAATGAGTTATGTTAAAAAATATTACGATGCGATATCAACATTCAAAATTAATATTCCTACGCCGGTAATGGCAGGAGTAAGAACACCTATTAGACAATTTGCGTCATGTGTTTTAATAGATTCAGATGATACACTACCTTCAATTTTTTCAAGCGACATGGCAATTGGTTTATACGTTGCCAGACGTGCTGGTATAGGAATCAATGCAGGACGTATCAGAGGTATCAATGCTAAAATAAGAGGAGGAGAGGTTCAGCACACAGGAGTCATTCCGTTCCTTAAAAAATTCGAATCCACTGTGAGATGTTGTACACAGAATGGTGTGCGTGGTGGATCAGCAACTGTACACTTTCCAATATGGCACCAAGAGATTGAAGACATACTTGTATTAAAAAACAACAAAGGCACAGAAGACAACAGAGTGCGTAAGTTGGATTATTCTATTCAGATAACAAAACTGTTCTATGAAAGATTTATGAACGATGAAGACATCACTTTGTTTTCTCCACATGATGCACCTGGATTGTATGAGTCATTTGGCACAGACAAGTTTGATGCTTTATATAAAAAATATGAAAAAGATTCATCAATCAAAAAGAAAACAATTCCAGCACAGGAACTGTTCAGCGACCTTTTAAAAGAAAGAGCAGAAACAGGACGTATCTACATAATGAATTTGGATCATTGTAACTCACACTCATCATTCAAAGATAAAGTTAATATGTCAAATCTTTGTCAAGAGATCACACTGCCTACAACACCTATCAGTTCAATAGATGACTCACAAGGCGAAATAGCATTGTGTATATTGAGTGCTATCAATGTGGGACAATTAAACAATCTAGATGACTTGGAAAATTTATGTGACTTGGCTGTTAGAGCATTGGAAGAAATTATAGAGTATCAAGATTATCCAGTCAAAGCGGCAGAAATCAGCACTAAAAAACGTAGAAGTTTAGGTATTGGTTATATTGGATTGGCGCACTATCTTGCCAAACAGGGTTTCAAGTATTCAGACAAAGGTGCTTGGGACAGTGTAGATAGATTATCCGAAGCATTTCAATTCTATCTTTTAAGAGCAAGTAACAACATCGCAAAAGAAAAAGGTGCGTGTGAAGGATTTTCTAGCACAAAATATGCAGATGGCTTGTTACCCATAGACCACTACAAAAAAGATGTGGACGAAATTGTGCCACACAAACAGAGAATGGCATGGGAAACTTTAAGAAAAGATATTGCCAAACACGGATTAAGACACAGCACACTGTCAGCACAGATGCCATCGGAATCAAGTTCAGTGGTCTCAAACGAGACAAATGGCATTGAACCACCAAGAGCATTGTTATCCATTAAGAAAAGTAAAAAAGGACCACTCAAACAGATAGTGCCAGGCTTTCCTAAATTAAAAAATGCCTACACACTGCTTTGGGAAATGCCCAGCAATGAAGGATACATTAATGTTGTGGCAATGATGCAGAAGTATTTCGACCAAGCCATATCAGGCAACTGGAGTTACAATCCATTACAATTTGATAACAATGAAGTACCAATTTCAGTGATGGCTCAAGATATGCTGACAGCATACAAATATGGTTGGAAAACTTCTTATTATCAAAACACTTACGACTTCAAAGGTGAAGAAGAAGATGTGCAACCAGCAGGCATTGATATCGAACAAGCAGTTGAATCTAAACGATTAAATGGACACATGAATGGTGAACATACCAACGGAGCAAATGGCGAACACATAAATGGTGACGCCACTGTAGAAGAACAATTAGCAGAGTTGGAAGATGGCGAATGCGACGCCTGTACAATATAGAGTTGACAAAATCAAAAAAAGAAATAGTATTAGATAATTAATTTAGATATGACAAAAACTGTTTTTAACAAAAATAATATAGATTTTACCAAACAGCCCATGTTCTTTGGTGAGGATGGTGGCGTACAAAGATACGACGATTTTAAATATCCTCAGTTTGACAAGTTGAATCAAACTATGATTGGTTACTTTTGGAGACCAGAAGAAGTTTCATTACAAAAAGACAGAGCAGATTATCAAGGATTCAGACCAGAACAAAAACACATATTCACAAGCAATCTAAAATATCAAACACTGTTGGATTCAGTGCAAGGCAGAGGACCAAGTCTTATGTTCCTACCGTATGTTTCAAATCCAGAGTTGGAAGGCTGTATTGTGACTTGGGATTTCTTTGAAACCATACACTCTAGATCATACACACACATAATGAAAAACGTTTACAGTGATCCTGCAGAAGTTTTTGATACTATTTTAGATGATAAAGAAATTTTAAAAAGAGCACAGTCAGTTACCGGAGAGTATGATAAGTTTGGTAAAATGGCATTAGATTATGCTGTTGGTAAAAAAGTGGATATGGTTGATCTTAAAAGACAACTGTATCTAGCAATGAACACTGTGAACTTGTTAGAAGGTTTAAGATTTTATATTTCATTTGCTTGTACATTTGCGTTTGGTGAACTAAAACTTATGGAAGGTTCAGCAAAAATACTTTCATTGATTGCTAGAGATGAAGCAACACACTTGAATCTATCCACACACATTATCAAAGCATGGCACAAAGGAGATGATTCTGAAATGACCAAAGCAATCAAAGGCACAGAAAAAACTGTGATTCAAATGTTTAAAGATTGTGTAGATGAAGAAAAAGCCTGGGCAAAGCATTTATTCAAGGATGGTTCTTTAATTGGATTAAACGAAAAATTGTTGGGACAGTATGTGGAATGGATTGCTAACAAAAGATTGAGAGCATTAGGTTACGATCCAATATATGATGTGTCAGCATCACAAAACCCTCTGCCTTGGACACAGCATTGGTTATCATCAAAAGGTATGCAGGTGGCTCCTCAAGAAACTGAAGTCGAATCTTATATCGTTGGTGGTATCAAACAAGACGTTCAAAAAGATCAATTTAAAAAATTTAAATTATAATGATAGATTATTCTTCCATGAATGGACTAGAAGTGTTACTGCTGTTGCTGACTAGCAGAGAAGGATATTTTCTTTGGGGCATAATGGGAGCCGCTATCATAATTTGGATAGCAAGTCTTGTATCAGATAATTCTGAAGAATATTCCAAGCACATCAAAAACGACGAACACCCTTATTAAATACTATTGACTTTGATCAATATATAAGTTATAATAAAGAATGCCTAAATACAATTTACTATGTTCTCGGGATCACGAATTTGAAGGTTGGTTCGATTCTGAAAAATCATATATAAATCAAAAACAAAAAAAGTTAATCGGATGTCCGATATGCGATGATACATTGATACGTAGGGCAGTCATGTCACCTAACATAAGTCCAAAAACTAAAAAAATCACAAGTAAAAAAAGCAATACTGCTTTTTATAATAGCAGATCTACTCTTCAACATTTGAAGACCTGGGTCGAAAAAAATTGTGAAAATGTAGGTGATCGATTTGCCAAGGAGGCTCGTAAAGCGTCTTTGGGAGAACGTGATGATCATATATACGGTACAGCATCAGATAAAGAAATAAAAGAACTTCATGAAGAAGGAATAGGAGCAATAAGAATACCAAATGTCAAAGATAACTGAAGTAATAGTTTGGAGTAAGCCAATGTGTCCATATTGTGATATGGCAAAAGCCTTGCTTAAACAAAAAGAAATACAATACGAAGAAAGAAAAATTGGTGAAGGTTGGACCAAAGAACAACTGCTTGAAGCATTACCCAATGTTAGAAGTGTACCACAAATCATAATCAACGGAAACTCTATTGGAGGATTTCAGGAATTGAAAGCCTTCTTTGAAAAAGGAGAACATAATGGCTAGACCACAAGCAGGAGACACAATAACTATCAAACTGATGAGCGGTGAGGAAGTAATAGCACGTTTAGAAGAAGATCAAGAAGAGAAGTTAGTAGTAGCAAAACCAAGAGCTATTGTTAATATTCCTAACAAAGGAATAGGTCTTGGACCATTTGTGTTTACCATACCACAAAATGCTTCAATTGAAATCTACAAAAAGAATGTGGTGTGTTATACTGAAACTGAAGATGGCATGGCTAGACAATACACACAAGGTACAACAGGTTTAACACTGCCTAAATAATGTCAAAAATTATAGCCACAGACTGCGATGGTGTACTGCTCAAATGGGAGCAAAGTTTCGATGCTTGGATGAAGTTTCAAGGCTTTCCCAAATTGGCCAATGATCACTATGAAATGCACATGAACTATCATATGAATAAAGGTCAATGTGAAGTGTTGATTAAAATATTCAACGAGAGTGCTTGGATGAAAGATCTAGAACCTATAGATGGTGCTGTGGAAAATGTTAAAAAAATCGCTGATTTAGGATACAAGTTTCATGTGATCACTAGTCAGACGTTGGACATCAAAGCAAATCAATTGAGAGAACAGAATCTTAAGGAAGTGTTCGGTGATGTGTTTGAAACAATAGAGTGTTTGGACACAGGAGCGGACAAAGATGAAGCACTATCCAAAATACCAGAAGGTACCGTTTGGATAGAAGACAAACCGGTTAATGCCGAATTAGGTGCTGACATGGGTTTGGTAGCATTACTACTTGACCATGCACACAATTCAGTGTATAATACAGTTAATTCAGTCCGAAGAGTAAAAGATTGGACTGAAATTTATAACGTTATAAAGGAGAAACATCATGGCAACACATGAAGAAATAAAAACTGCTTTTGAATCTTACATCGCTGAGTCAGAAGCCTTTGAAACAAAAGGTGTAAAAGCGGCGGCGGCTAGAGCTAGAAAGGCTTTAGGCATTTTAGGTAAAGCGGTAAAATTAAGAAGAAAAGAAATACAAGAGAAGAAAAACTCTATGTAATTATTCAAGTGTCGCGGATGTAATAATCCGCGGCACTACACACAAAATTTCATTAAATCGCTAAATAAGAGTATTAAAGAACAACAAGAAAAAGTATGGCAAAAGGTAAAATTAAATGGTTCAACTCTGCTAAAGGATTTGGATTCATTACACCAGACAACGAAGGTAAAGACGTGTTCTTACATATCTCTGCTCTTAAAGCCGCTAACATCAAAGAAGTGATGGATGGCGAAGTGGTTGAATATGAACTACAAGAATTCAGAGGTAGAGAAGTTGCTACCGATATCAAAATCATCAAAGAATAATCACTTGACACTGTTGTAATAATATGCTATGTTTATGACATGGCAATAAAATTTTACAAGAATAAAATAGTGATAGAAGACTTCCAGAATCATTGGAAGGAAGACAGCAAACATGGACACATATTCAAATTTGCTCACGGTAAAACATTCAAGGACACGAAACCATTCATCATAGAAGTAAAGCATCCAGACAAAGTGCGTAGTTCTGATGGTAGATGGCACAAAGTTAAAAAATAACTTGACTTTCATTAAAATATCTGTTTAAATACACGTGTAGACGATGAAGTGTGTGTAATACACTTTTGGGACGTCGGGGCAGTACCGACCACCTCCACCAAATCAGTCACGCAAAACATATTAGGTAATATGCTTTACGGGGGTGATACAGGTTCGACCAGAGTTTAAAAGCACATGGAGTTTATCAGTCAGACCTCTGTAAAGGGTCAATCATAAATGCAAACGCATTTAAACCAGAAGTGACAGTTCCTGTCAGCGTATTCGCTGATGCGGAATTGGTTGCCGCTTAATAACCGGCCACTTGGCGGTTGATCTACCGGGCAACAGAACAGATCAGGTGTGGGAGTTTCGGCTCCCACATTTAAAGCACAACATTATCATTAAACCATCACTTAACATTCGGATACCGATATCTAAATAATTGTATGAAAGGAGTCGCTTATGGCTCGTCCTACAAGAAAGAAAACGTCACAGTTTTCTAAATGGAAGAAGAAGGCGCCTCGTGTGCCAGACATTACCTGCCCAATAATAGACGATGTGTTGTTACGATTAGACAAACACTATGAACAACACAAATTGTTTTCAAAACATCAATGGAATATAATCCACAAAAGAATGGAACAACTGCGTACAGATAATGAACTACTGAGGGAAAGTGGTCAATATTGGTATGAAATTTGTAAAGAGCATCTCAAAAACCCAAAGAAATAGCGATTAATTTGCTCTTGATTTATATCTAAAATAGTATATACTATTTGTATGGCTATTTGGTATAAAAAGTATGTGATAGACAAACTGAAAAAAGCAAAAGATTCAGTGGAGGATAAAGTGCGAGAAGCATTTCCAAGACGTACCATAAACAAAATAAAAATATTTCTTTACAAAGTGTTGGCAGTGATTGTGGTGATTTTTGCCGCATACATCTACGGCACATTCAATCCCAATTCAATCATGGTGGACAAAATCCGTAAGCAGGAAGACAAGCGGATGGTTGAGATGGCAAAAAACTTTGGGCTACATGAACCTGAATTCAAATACGATGGTCCTAAGACTTTCGTAAAATCAATGAACCAGTGTATAGATTATCTCAACTGGACACTGCCTGTGGATCAGAGGATACCAAGAGACATTCTGGTAGCAATGGCAATCATAGAATCCGACTATGGCAAATCAAGATTTGCGGTGGAAGGCAATGCTCTGTTTGGAGTGCGAACTTGGGATTTAGATAAAGTCCCTCACATGAAACCTGCCGCCATACCTAATGCTAGATTTGGTGTTAAAAAATACCTAACCAAATGTCAGAGTGTGGAAGATGTGATCGCAATCATCAATAGGCACCCTGCCTATCAATCCTTTAGAGATGTGAGAAAAAAATCCACATATGAACAACCTGATATTAGAGCAATGGTGGATGGATTGAGTGCTTGGAGCACCAATGAGGATTACGCCAACATTATTTTGGACAAAATTCAATCATTGACAAACAGTAAATAACACAATACAATAATAGAATGGGATTTATTATTTTGAAGCAACCTAAAAGAGTCAAACACAGATTACCCAACACAGCATCACTGCGAAAGGCTCGTGAGGAACACAAGGCTTGGTTGAAGGAGAGAGGCTTGGACAACATCAAACCAAGACCTAAAAAGTCTGAAACATTACAGTTTGAAAAGATTGTTGATAGACAAGGCATTCCTTGTGGTGACAAAGTGCCTGTGATGGAAAAGGGTGTGGGCAGTAAGAGAGAAGAAATGCGTTACACAGGTAAACGTAGATTGATAGGTATTGCCACCATGCATAAATCCAATCAGGTGCCTGTGTTTGCTGATGACGATGATGTATCAGGCAGAAAAGCCGCCACAGAAATCACACTGATGAAAGGTAATAAATGAGCGAAGAAAAAGAAACTTTTTGGAATTTTATTTGTTGGGATTGTAAATGGAGAGGTGTTGCTCAAGAATTAGAAAAAGACGAGACACTGGAAGAATTTTATTGTTGTCCTAAATGTAGCAGTGAAAACTTCGAAGATGTAGGTTGGCACAAAGGTGATAAAAAATACACAGGAGAATAAATGTTAGGTTTGTTTTTTATAGGAATAGTTTTTAGTGTGGCAGTGATGGCATTATTATTACACATAAGGAAGTATGATGACCACCACGAAGAAAATTAAATCTTGGTTCAATTTCGATTGGTTAAAGAAGTCTGAGTTGATTGAACTCAAACAGGTTGATTGCTCACAGGATCCTGTGAGACCAGAACTGGATATTAAATTCAGAACATCTTACGGTAGAAAAATTTACGGACTCAAACACAATGGAGAAATCAAAGCAGTGATGTGTTTTGGCTTTGTGAATGAAATACCCACCACTGTGGAAGAATTGGATCTGTTTTCTAAAGACGCCTATCTACAAGCCACCCATAGAGCAGGCATACAAGGTTCTATTGCTATTGCCTACACTGTGTGGAGTCTCAAAAAAGGCGGTGGCAAAATGATTGTTAACGAAGTGTACAAAATGATTAAGAAGTCTAATCATCTCAATAGATTAATCACACTGTCTCCGTTGACCCAAATGGCAGAAAGATTTCATTTGAAAAACGGTGCTCGTCTTATTCAAAAGAACGAAACCTCCCAAAACTTCGAATACACTGTTTCCAAATAGATATTTTGGTAACATTAAAACAAAAACTCAATAACGACGCCATTTCTTTTTGGTATTCAATGCTTGACTATTTTGGCTGATTCTTATATACTATACACTTACAAAGGAGGCTTATGAAAAGGCACATTAATATAATAATGGTACTTGTATTAGGTTTTGTTTTATCTGCTTGTTCAGGTAGAATGGTACAATTACCAACAGAAAACACAAAAGGAAAACAGGTACCTGCTTGGTATCTTAAACACGCAGATACTGGCAAAGAAGGTATCATATTTAGAGATGGATTCTACTACGCAGTAGCAGTGGCAGTATCTCCAGATATGGAAATGTCTCAAAAGAAGGCAGTTCTTAAAGCCAAGGCAAAGATCACAGACAGAATAAATGGTGAGATGAACAATAAGACATCCATCAACTATTCAGAAAAAGGTGCATCGGAGTCTATGACTGGAACTGTTGAAGCACAAGACGTGATTGTGAATATGATCAAACAGACTGTGTTGAGAACATATTCTGTGGAGAAGAAGATCACTCTTTACAACACAGACAAAAACAATTACAGATCGTTTGTGTTGATGAAAATCTCTAAGAAAGATGTTGATGCTATCGTTCAATTGGTTGAGGACAAAAACAATAAAAAGTTACTCAGCAAAGTGAAAGTCAGCGATACTTCCGACAAAGTGTTAAAACAGTCTGAGAGGTAATATGCGAAACCTACTCTACGCGATTGCTCTGATTATGTTATCGCTTGGTATGATACTATTTTTTATAGGATCGTCAGCCACAGCAGGTGGTGTATGGAGTGATCAATACTGTAATGCTCAAACAGAGACCGTTATCATTAAGAACGATAAAGGTCAAATACTCGACAAGCAGATAGTAGAAAAAATGGTGTGCGATGATGGTGCTAAAGACTTTTTAGCATATTCAGGCATTGCCAAAGAATGTAGAGAGTATTGGTTCGATATGTTTGTTAACAACGAATGGATAAGGAAAAAAGGATATGTCTGTCAAAAATTTGATGGCTCTTGGGAAATGGTTAATCCTAGGCAGTAGTTTACTATTAACTGCCTGTGGCACCACTACCAGTGTGAACAAAAGTGTTAGCACAGAAAAAAGTGTTGTTCACAATTATACACACGCAGGAACTGGTGTAGAATTGTGGTACAACTTTATGCGACACAACATGGGAAAGTTATCCAAAGAGGACAGTAAAAAGCAGAATCAAGCAGTATTTTTTGCCTTAGATAATCTTGAAGAAGGCAAGATAGTTGCTTGGCATAATATGAAGACTGATACTCATGGATTTGTAAAAATTGTGATGAGTTACCCACACGGCAGTGGTTATTGCAGAGTTGTGTTTACGCAAATAAAAAAGAAAAGCAACGCAAGAGATTTCAAAGAAACTGCCTGTAGAGATGTTGCATACCAAGGGTGGCAATTTATTAGGTAAAATTAGGTAAATACAGCATACGAAAAGAGTAAAGTATGCTATTTGGACTTATTACATTTTTAACCGCACTTACAATATCAGGTGTAGCAATTTATTATTCAGTCGCAGGACTAGTGGCTATTTTTGCCGCGGCGGCTGTACCAATCATCATAATGGGCACTTCATTAGAAGTGGGCAAATTGGTTACAGCAGTGTGGCTCCATAAGAATTGGAAAAAAGCACCTTTATTTCTAAAAACATATCTTTCAATTGCAGTGTTGGTGTTGATGTTGATAACATCCATGGGTATATTTGGATTTCTATCCAAAGCACACGTGGATCAAAATTTATCCTCAGACACAGTTACCCAAAGAATTGAAATCATAGACAACAAAATTAAAGCAGAGAACAGTTACATAGTGCGTCAAAAAGACGTATTAACACGTCTATCAGGGCAAGACAAGGGCAACGAATCTAGATTTAACCAAGACATCCAGATAGAACAAAAGAAGATAGACGACGCTTACAAACGTCTTGAAGTGTTAGATGCTGATGTTAAAGCATATACAGATCAAGGATCAGGATTCCTAAAAGGTGATAATGTTAAAAGAGGATTGGAAGTTCGTAAAAGTCAACAACCTGAAAGAGACAGAATCAATCAACAGATCACAGTAGCACAAGAAAACATCAACAAGTTAAGAGCTCAAATAAACTCCACATTGGCATCAAACACTGTGGAAATCAAAACCATTGAAAAGAACATATTCGATGCTCAAGGCAGAATTGAAACTCTGATTATAGAACAAGAACCATTAAAAGGACAGTTAATGAAACTGGAATCAGAAGTGGGTCCGATCAGATACATCGCTGAATTTGTGTATGGAGAACAAGCAGATAGAAATCTATTAGAAGAAGCAGTGCGTTGGGTCATCATCACAATCATATTTGTGTTTGATCCATTAGCAGTATTATTGTTGATTGCTTCACAATACACATTCAGATGGAGATATATCGACACCCATGGAGAAGACCCAGATGCTCCTAAAACTCCACCAGCACCTAAGACTCCACCTAAAGCACCAACACCTGCACCCATACCAAGTGGCGGACAGAGTTTGAGTAAAATTGTGGAAAAACAAAAAGAAGTACAGGGTAAAACTAAAGCAATAAAGTTAAGTGATATCGCCAAAAAAAAAGAAGTGAAAACCACACCTAGTCCAGAAGTAATACAAAATTTTAAAGCACGGGAACAAAAAGAAGCAGAAGATTTAAGACGTATATCTTACGAAGCCAAAGAAGAACATTGGCAAAAATCCAAAACTGCTTGGAAAGAGGCTAATCCATCTGACACCATTCATAGACACAAAGAGCTATACATCAAGGGTGCTATTGACACATTACCTTGGGAAAACTTTGAAATAAAAGAAGAACAACCACCAATGCCGTTGGATCAATGGAACAAAATGATCGAAGAAGCAGAAAAACAAGCACAAATTGAAAAAGAAGAACAAGCAAAAAAAAAGACTTCAGCATACATAATCAGAGAGCAGGATCAACAAGTCAAAAAGAAGATTCAGGAAGAATCAAACCAAACTTAACGGAATTGGTATATCCAGAATCCTACCATCAAAACGAAGAACAATCTGAAGGTTCACATTGGAAAAAACTATACGAATAACAGAATAATTATTTGTATGCCCAAATTAAATTTGATCACAGAACCAGACAAACTATACAATGAAAATCGCAGTATTCTATTGATTACTCCGTCAATTAGTTGCAAAGCAGATTTCAATGAAAGAGCCAAACAGTTCGAAAATGATGTTAACGTGTATATGTTCGAAACAAATGATCCAGACGAGCAACAAAATTTAAAATGGTTAATTGAAGTAGCAAACACTGTTGACCTAATAATATTTGATATGAATGGTATATTCAAAGACAGGTGGTTAATAGGTTACATCCTTAATAAATCAAACTGTTTTTACTTATGGAGTGGCAGTGACGCTTTTGAATTTCATTTGATTAACAGCAATAGAATTTATGATTTAGAATTTTTACCAAACAAAATTAAAGAACTGGAGAACAAATAATGCCAATGAAAGCCGACCTGTGGTTTCCAACAGTGATATGGAACGATGAACTAAAACATATCAACAATTCAGAACTTAAAGAATATGTTGAAAAATTAAACAAAGATGACACAGGCAAAGTGGCTTCGAACTATGGTGGTTGGCAAAGTAAATCTTATGATATTCTATCTGAAAGACCAATTGCTATTGAAAGATTTATTCAGTCCATTCAAAAGAATATAAACGATTGTACTAAAATGGCAGGCTTAATGGATTTACAAATAAGTGATTATTGGTGGAACATTAATAAAAAAGGCGACTATAATCATCTACACGATCACAGAGACAGTATTTTAAGTGGAGTGTACTATATCGATATTCCAGATGAAAATATGGGTAACATTCATTTTGAAAGAGAAGATAACGCTGAGTTCTTTTTACCTAGAGTCATGCCAAAAAGAAATCATATTTCGGCTGTGAGAGCAACCTATAAACCGATGTCAGGGGGTCTACTGATTTTTCCTAGTTGGGTTAGACATTCTGTAGATGGAAACAAATCAGATAAACCAAGAATATCAATGAGTTTCAACACATCAATTGCAATGACTCCTGACAATGACGAACTGGCAAAATTGAATGGGTTTCCGCCATTGACAGGCGAATAAAGTTGTGTTAGTATAACTTTAATGGTTAGTACTGAAGAAAAACGCAAACTTTTAGAACGCATTAAAAACGAGCCTAAACATTACGAAATCAGATTAGAAGGTAAAGGTTGTGAAACTGTGATGGGTTTTATAACAAAAGAAGCATATCGATTTTGGTCCAAAAAAAAAGATAAAGAACTTGGCAATTATCTATCTCAATATAGAGATATGAATATGTTAGGTAAAATACCTGCTAAAGCACAGTTACAAAAAGAATGGTATGAACACGATGACATTGCTCATGTGTCAGGTGTATTATTAAACAGTTCTAATAAAATTTATATTGATCAATATAATAGTAAATTTCAGTTGGAAGACACTGTGTTCAGATCAGAACTGGATTTGAACGAGTTAGCAAAAAAGGGTATAAGAATGGTATCCACATTAGCATCTAACTATGATGCTCCACAGATGATAGACAAACATTTCTTTTTTGGAATCAGTAAAGAGTCCGGCTGTTGGTATACAGAAGAAAAGATTAAAACTAAACTGTATGATTTTGATCTACAGAAACTGTGGTTACGATACAGCACTGTGAATGGAGTTAATGTGATACACGAAATTGAATATGACGGACTAGAGTATTACCTTACAGCAGATACAAAAGGATTAGAATTTGATATTGGTGTTAAAAAAGGCATCAGTTATAAAGATTTTGGTAAAAAAAATATGAAAAATATATGGATTAACTCTTGATTTTTATGAATGAGTTATTATATAATACAGTATCAAGCACAATAAACTTGATAAATACCCGTGTAAGTTGCTTAGATAGGGCTTACATAACATTAACTTGCTTAAAAAAGGAGAAAAACAATGAAAAATAATCTATCTATATTCAATCAATTAAGACCAGTAACTGTAGGATTCGACTCTATGTTCGATAGATTCGAAAAGATGTTTGATGAGGATTTTATCAACATTCCAACAGTAAACTATCCACCATACAATATTGTAAAAACAGGTGATTACACCTACGATATTGAACTTGCATTGGCTGGATTTAACAAGAAGGACATTGAAGTGGAGTATGCAGATAACCTACTTACAATCAAGTCTGTTAAATCTGAAGAAGCGAAAGCAGAAACAGATGGTGTCATTCACAGAGGTATCTCTAAGAGACAATTTACTAGATCATTTACAATAGCAGATGATGTAGAAGTTAGAGGTGCTGAACTGAAAGATGGTCTTTTAAAAGTTTCTTTGGAAAGAATTATTCCAGAGAGCAAGAAGGCAAGATCAATCGAAGTTAAGTAACTTTAGAAAGAATATGGGTAGGGTGGCAACATCCTACCCAATAAATAAAATTATGACCACAGAACTAGACGTTAAAGTAGACTCCAAAGTAAAACAAATAGTTAAGACTCCAAAAAATTATCACGTAATTCTTTTGAATGACGAAGTTACACCTATGGATTTTGTGGTGGAACTTTTAGTAAAAATATTTAGACACACTCCAGAAACAGCCAAAGACCTTACACTGAAGATCCACAAGGAAGGATCAGCCATTGTAGGAACGTATACATATGAATTAGCAGAACAAAAAGGCACTGAGGCAACACAAGAAAGCAGAGATAGAGGATTTCCTTTACAAGTTAAAGTAGAACAGGAATGAAAACTTATTACTTTTGGGTGAGATTACCCAACAAAGGACCAATGAAAGTTGCTGAACAAGGAAGAACTGCCAGCGAAGCAAAACAGATTGTGGAGGCAAGATTTCCTGAAGCGTCAGTGATGTTTGCAGAAGGATTTTAATATGGGACTTAAAGAATTAACCAAAGAAGTACACCAAGACGCAGAACGTCAAGAGTTTGTTAAAACATTGATGAGTGGCAATATGAGTGACGAAATGTATGCAGAGTTCTTGTACAATCAACACGCCATATACAATCTATTAGAAGCCTGTGCTATGAGTCATGGCTTATTGAACGATTTCCCACAAATTAGAAGAGCACCAAGCATATTGGCAGACTTTCAAGAACTTTGGAAAAAAGAAGATATGCCTAAGATAACTGAGAGCACTGAACGTTATATCAAACATATGTACACTATAAAAGAAGACCCAAAAAAACTTATGGCACACATCTACGTGAGACACATGGGAGATTTGAGTGGTGGGCAAATGATTAAAAAGAGAGCACCAGGATCAGGCACAATGTATGACTTTGGACGAGCCGATGTAAAAGAAATAAAAGAAAGAATTAGAAGTAAAACAGACGACAGCATGGCTGATGAGGCTAGACTGTGTTTTGGTTATGCCGCTGAATTATTCAAAGAATTACACAATGCCCAGAAAAAAGAAGTTTAAAGACTTTCCAGGAAACCTGATCAAAATAAAAGTTTTAGAAGACGAAATTAAATTTTTTAAAAGTTTAATTCAAGAAACCGATACCGGACATATTTACACCACAATAGACAGTTTAGAAACAAGAGTTAAACAACTAAAAGGAATACCCACTGACGATCCTTTTATACAAGATAGAGAAAGTGACGTAAACGATATATGAGTTTTATTTGGGACACCCTGATAGATTGTAAAGAACAAATTATTGCCGAGTTCGATAAACGCGGTGAAGAGATTCAAGAAGAAGGTATGAGTCAATTCAATCAACCAGACAATGGTTGGATTAACAGAGTATGGCGCACCAAGGATTGTAGACGTTGTCACATAGATGTAGTAGATGCTAGAGAATCCAAATCACTGTGGATGATGCACGTGTGTATCTTTCCTAACCTAGACAACAACGGACCCATATATGGCTTTGATGTTATAGCAGGTAAAAACAAAATGACCGGCGCTTTTCATGATTTTTCAAAAAGTTCTGGTGGAGAAGAACATCCACTTATAGATTGGTTTAAAGAAGCAGTAGAAGAATTTATACCTAGCAAGAAACGTGAATTACCTCAATGGGCCTTGAATATTTTCAGTGGTAGTATGGTAGCGGCAGGTAATGTTAAGACTGATGAAGAAGCCAAAGCCATTGTGGACTTGGCAATTAGCAATCTAAAAGTGTATTTTGATTCTATTGGACAATACAATAACACGGCTAAACCAGAAGATACTGTAGAAGCACAAAACTATTATTGCCATAATCAACAGCAAAACCCACACACACCAAGGGTAATGAAATCGCTTGGATTGGCTGAAAAAGATGTGGAAATCTTTTGCACTGATGCACTGTTCCCAAAAATACAATAATCTTTCTGTATTGACACTGTAGGTAAATTGTGTTATATTAATACTGTTATGATACATTCAATTAAAAATGTAATGACAAAAATAACTGCAATGAAACAAAAAAGCCTTGAGATAGAAAAAGCAATAAAAGAAGGCAAGCATCCAGAAGAAATTAAGTTTATGACTGATGAATTAAAACAATTGGGCCTTGAAGTTGCTAGTATAAGAGTACTTAGATGATTATAAACATTGAAGGCGGCAACAAGCAATTAAGAGAATTATCTGAAAGTATTGCTGAATTTTGTGCCAGCAAGTTATTTTCTAAAAAATTATCCCACACACTTACTTTAGATATAGAACTATCAAAAACTTTACTCAAAGAAGATGGTATACTTGGTGAAATAGATTTTGATGATTCTAATCATAGACCTAAAGAGTTTACCATGACTGTGGATTGCTCCGTATCAAAAAGAAAAATAATGGAAACCATTGCTCATGAAATGGTACATCTGAAGCAATATGCCAAAGGTGAGTTGGTGGACCTTGAACGATGCGGATCAACAACTTGGCAAAAAACTAAAATTAACTCCGAAACCAACTACTGGGATCTGCCCTGGGAAGTTGAAGCACACGGAAAAGAATTGGGACTTTTTGTGAGATGGGCGGAACACAATCACCTGGGTAATCAGGACTGGACTCAAGAAAAGTACGCATAGAACTCCAAAATAATTTGAATTAACTGCTACTATAACTAATATAGTGCTGTGTTTAACCACGAGCTCAGTCGTTAAATATTAGTATGAAAAGTCGCAGATACTACAAGCAGAAGATTCGCAAAGCATTAACTGTGAGAGGCAATGAAAAAAACTATTACCCAACACAGGAGAGTGCTGTTAGATGGTTTCACATCTTGAATAGAAGTCTGTTTGAAAATAAACTTAAACCTATCAAAATATCAATAAGACGAATGAAAGGTTGTATGGGTGTACTGCTGATAGACTGGGACGCAAGAAAAACTCCCAAAGGCACCTGTGATCAAAGCAAACTTCCTTATCACAATCCAACAATACATTGGGATATGACACTTCATTCCAAATTCAAAACATGGAGAGACTTTTTAGAAACATTGGCACATGAAATGGTGCATCAATATCAAGTGGAAGTAATCAAAGATCCTTACGCAAATCACAATAAAAATTTCTATGCTTGGCGAGAAAAGTTTGCTAGGTATGGATTAAAAATCTGCTATTAACAATAAAATTACAAGTGCTATTTATCAAAATCTGGATTAGTCAGATCATCTAGGGTGATTATGTGGGATTTTGGAAAAGTTCTTGTTCCTTCTTTTGGCTCTTCAATCACACCTTTTGGTTTACGACGAGACTGATTACGAACTTGTTTATTGGCTTTCTTCTGCTCTCTACGGATAACCCTGTCAGATTTTTTTGCCATTTAAACATCTCCAAAAGTATTTAATTACCTATTGACTTTACCGCCAAATAGTGTTATATTTTAGTTAATTTAGGACAACCGGCAAATAAAAATGAATGCTATAAAGGAGGCATATTGAAAATAGAAGTAAGAAATAACAACGTTGAGAAAGCACTCAGGGTGATGAAAAAGAAACTGAAAAAAGAAGGTATCTTTGACGAAATGAAAGAAAGAAGATATTATCAGAAGCCAAGTGAAAAGAGACGTGAAGCAAAGAAACGTGGTTACGTTAATATTAAAAAAGCAGAAAGATTAAGAAGAAATTCTTTATAAAATGAACACTTGGTTGTATTGGGCAGTACCCGAGAACAGAGCAACTCATTACTTGGTATTGATGTGTATGGCATTATTTGTATTGCCTTACATCCTTGGTATCAGATATACTTTACTTGGATATTTGTTTAATATGATTTGGTTAGATTTAATTTATTATTGGACTTATAAGTTTTCTGAAAAGAACAAAAAGGATAAAGATGACAACACATTTTGATGACAAGTGTATAATCGAGTGTACCAACAATGATAGAAAAGTTGAGGCAGAAGTGATGTCTTTTAAAGAGGGAGATTTTTTATCTGTGAGTATTCAACGTTTTATCAAAATCAATATGCAGTACAATGAAAGAAAAGGTGTGTATATTGGTAATCAGGGAGGACTCGAATTCATTACCGATGGTCCACAAAAATACGTAAGTAACGATACAAGATAACTTATGAAAAAAATATGTGTAATAGGTGCCGGTAAAATCGGCAGAACCATTAATGCTTACCTTAAACTGCAAGGTCATGAAGTGTTTTTGGTTGACTCAAATCCTAATATTAAAAACGCAATTCATATTGATGCTAATGATGAACAGGCAGTTAGCGAATTTATTAAGGATAAAGATATCGTAGTTTCATCAGCACCATACAATGTGAACATCACTATCGCTGACAGTTGTGCCGCTCATGATGTGGCATACTTTGACCTCACAGAAGATGTGGAAGTTTGTCAGCACATTAAGAATTTAAAAACAGACACCTTCATGATGCCACAATGCGGATTGGCTCCAGGTGCTGTGAATATCATTGCCGCTGATCTGATCAAACAATTCAGCAGAGTAGACAAAGTCAAAATGAGAGTGGGTGCATTGCCCATGTACACTGCCAACTCAATGGCATACTACTTGACTTGGTCCACATCAGGATTAATCAATGAATATGTGAATGAAGTGGATGTCATTTCAGGTGGCAAACACATCAAAGCACAACCGTTGGATGGATTAGAAACTATCTATATAGATGGCAACAGATATGAAGCATTCAACACTTCAGGCGGTGTAGCAACCATGTGTGAAACATTCAAAGACAAAGTGTATAACATGAGTTACAAAACAATAAGATATCCAGGTCATCACGACTCTATGAAATTCTTATTGGAAGATTTAAATTTAAAACACAACAAGGAAAAATTTATCGATCTGTTTGATCAAGAAGTGCCTTACACAACCAAAGATGTTGTGGTGATGTTTATCACTGTGATAGGACAGAAAGACGGAATACTCCAAGAACTAACATATCATAAAAAAATCTATGGAGATAAAGCACTTAACGGAATTCAAAAAACAACTGCCTCTGGCGTGTGTGCTGTGGTAGAAGCCTATGCAGAAGGCAAACTATCTGGCAAAGGATTTCAATGCCAAGAAGATGTTCCTTTTGAAGTGTTCACAAGCAATAAATTTGGGAAATTATATGAACAGGAATGATTACGATACAGTTATAACAAAAGCAATCACAATTCAAAAACAATGGCGTCAGGTGCCTGCACCTAAAAGAGGTGAATTGATTAGAGTGTTTGGTAACCATTTGAGACAAGATATAGAAACAATTGGTTCAGCCATAATGAAAGATGCCAAAAAGATTCATGCAGAAGCAATTGGCGAAGTTCAAGAAGCAGTTGATATGTGTGATTTTGCTGTGGGACTTTCAAGACAGTTGTATGGATTAACCATTCAGAGTGAAAGACCAGAACACAAACTACAAGAAGTTTATAATCCATTAGGAGTTGTTGGTGTGATTTCAGCATTCAATTTTCCTTGTGCCGTTTGGGCATGGAATCATTGTTTAGCCATTGTGTGCGGAAACAGTGTGGTATGGAAAGGTTCTCCTAAATCAGCCCAGGTGACAACTGCTTGTAAAACAGCATGGGACAAAGCAGTGGATGAATGTTTGCCCAATACCGAATACAAAGATTTACTACAAATAGTTGACGGAGATAAAGAACAAGCAGAATGGATGGCAGATGATGTCAGAATCAATCTATTAAGTGCTACAGGTTCAACTGAGATGGGCAAAGCATTAGCACCGCGAGTGTCAGCAAGAATGGGCAGAGCATTGTATGAGTTAGGTGGCAACAATGGAATGATTGTGTCCAAACACGCCAACATAGATTTGGCTGTGAGAGGTATTGTGTTTGGTGCAGTTGGTACAGCAGGACAAAGATGTACCACATTGAGAAGATTAATTGTGCATGAATCTGTGTATGATGAATTGATGTCTAAATTGAAACCAGCATATGAAAGTTTACCTGTGGGAGATAATTTCAAACCAGAAACATTGGTTGGACCTCTAATCAATTCTGTTGCAGTGGACAAAATGCAGAGTGCTCTCAGCACCGCTAGAACAAAAGGATACACAGTGCATGGTGGCACAGTGATTGACGAAGCACAGTGTTTGGTTACTCCAGCCATTGTGGAAGCCACAGAACAGTGTGATCTAGTGAAGACAGAAACATTTGCACCTATTTTGTATGTGTTAAAATATTCAGAATTAGCAGAGGCTATAAATATTCATAACGCAGTTCCGCAGGGATTGAGTTCTTGTATATTCACAGACAACATACAAGAAGCAGAAACTTTCACATCAGCAGTAGGTTCTGATTGTGGTATAGTGAATGTGAACATTGGACCAAGTGGTGCGGAAATTGGCGGAGCCTTTGGTGGTGAAAAAGACACTGGTGGTGGACGTGAGTCTGGTTCTGATGCATGGAAACAGTATATGCGTAGAAGCACAGTCACAATCAACTACGGTAAGTCTTTACCATTGGCCCAAGGTATTAAGTTTGGAGATTAATATATGCCTAAAGGTTTTTACATAGACCCCGAAATCAAATTCGATGTTGAGCAATTACAATCAGCATTGGCAGAAGTTGATTCAAGAGTAGCACGACAATCACCGCTGGGTGAAAGAGACATCAATGCTATTTGCTTAAATCAGATTCCTGGAGATCCCAATTCAATCACAGGCGGCAATGTGCGTGGACTGTTTTGGACTCGTCCGGATCACACAGGTGTAGAAGTTCAACGTGAACAACCAATCGATGAAGCAAAATATTCTGAATTTGTTAAACTGTTTGAAGATACCTATTTCAAAGAAGTGTATGATACACTTACCAAAAAATACCAACTTGGTAGAGTTAGGTTACTTTGGAAATTGCCAAGAACCACTTTGAGCTGGCATAGAGATCCAGAACCAAGATTACACATACCCATCATTACCAATCCAGGTGCTCATATGATTATTGAATCAGTAAATCATCATATGCCAGCAGACGGTGGAGTATGGATTACCAATAATACACGTTATCACAATGCCTTCAACGGTGGAGAAGAAGACAGAGTTCACTTGGTGGCTACGGTTTTGAATTGTGATATGAGTATTTTTGAATAATTTGGTAAACCTACCTTATTGACTATTTCCTGTAAAGAATGTATATTATGTTTAATATGTTAAAAACAATAAAAAATATGTTTTCATCTGTATCGAACATTGAGCAGACGAAGACAGCAGAACAAGGAGTTAGCGTAATGGCTAAAAGAAAAACTATGACTATACAAAAAAGAGTAGAGACTGCTCTATTAAACGGCGAAGCATTAACATCAAGTGCTATTAAAAATAGATTTGGTGCTGGTAATCCAGGTGCTGTAATTCAAGCATTAAGATTCAAAGGTTTACCTGTGTTCTTAAACACTAACAAAAGAACTGGTGTTAAAGTATACAGAACAGGTAAAGCACCTAGAGCGGTTGTAGGTTTAGGATACAAAGCATTAGCAAAAGGTATCTCTCTATAATTTATAGTTAGTAAACTTCAAAAAAAGGCGGCTTCATGGTCGCCTTTTTTATGACTAAATAGATATGAGACAAGAGTAATAAGACAAGACGCAGTAGAATTAACAAACCTCCCGCCCTAATTTTAGATACAAACTTCCTCAAATATAAACACTAAAGAAAGAACAAATATGAGTAATCAAGGAACAGTAAAATGGTTCAATGCCTCTAAAGGTTTTGGATTCATCACTTGTGAAAACAAAGATGTTTTCGTACATATTTCAGCAGTAGAAGCCGCAGGCTTACATTCGTTGAATGAAGGTGATGCTGTGACGTTCGAAACACAGGACGGACCAAAAGGTCCAAGTGCTGTGAATCTATCGATCAAATAGCATTCAAGTAACTAAAAAAGGTGGCTTTTTGGTCACCTTTTTTTATGACTAAATTGTCTTGACAAATCATACAAAAATATTATATAATATTAAGTATGAGCGAATTTAAACAAGGTATATTCAATTTATTAAAACGCCTAATAGGTGGTAGCAGTTTCACACTGGCGGCAATATACACCATAGGACACATTATTATTGCCATGATCTGTAACAATCTGATCACAGGTGCCAGATTTGATTTGGCGGCGATGGATGCCATCATAGAACCCTTGATCAACGGTGTGTGGTTTTATCTGCTACACAAATTGTATAGAAAATACACAGGCGATTCCAACGCCAAAGCATTCAAAGACTAAAAATCCCCATAATCATTGACATTTTTGGTTATTGACATTTTTCAATAAGATTGTATAATATTAATTAAAGGCAAGTGAAGCCACAAACTTATGGACAAGTGAAGTCCGCAAAAAGGAGAATGTCGTATGATGACAACAAAAAGTCATGCTCAGACAATAAACGAGCAATACAATAAAACTGAAT
>Ga0181598_1000885_pt1 | contig 29823 bp, 30 predicted proteins | sample 041ome_4_FD_153295 | JGI IMG/M metagenome (GOLD analysis project Ga0181598, IMG submission 153295) | Coastal salt marsh microbial communities from the Groves Creek Marsh, Skidaway Island, Georgia - 041404US metaG (spades assembly) | ecosystem: Environmental > Aquatic > Marine > Intertidal zone >... | reverse complement strand
ATATGCAGTTGTTTGTTCATCGAATGAACCAAACCGCCCACATATCTCTTCAGATACCAAAATTTCAAATAACGTGACACAAAAAAAGCCAAATTACGCAATAACCATATGCGCAAAATGATCGTTTCTATATCGGTTTTCGTCTTCCGAACCGTAGTCTGATTGACCCGTCTTTCGCCCCGTTGTCGCTCAGCGCCTCCGGTAAAGGTGGGTTTAAGGTTCCCCGCTGAGAGTCGCAAGAGCTATTTTCATCTTTCTTTCATTTTTTTCATTTCCCGCAATTTTGGCGAATTTTTGGGAAACTGCGCAATATTTGAACCGAAAACCAAGGGCCAGCGTAACAATCGATCCGGCCGCATGGCTCAAGGCAACCTTTGGAGGTCGGCGGCGTTCTTTGGAAGCCGAGATCAAGGCGCGCATCGCCGATCTTGCTCCATGAGTCGTGTGATTTCCGCCTTGGGCCGAACAGCGCGGCTAGACTGTCGTGGTCACCGCGATTCCCACCAGGACCAAAACCAACGCACTGCGCGCCACCATAGGCATGATCTTCATCAGCTTAGGATTAGGGGCCTGGCCTTTCTTGGCCATCGCTGCCGGATAGAAATTCATAAAGACCACCACCCCCAGCAAAGCGGTCGCCCCTAGAAGTTTAATATTGAAAGCCAGCCCAAGGTTCATGCCTCCGTAGACACGATAGGCCAAAGCAAACCCCGTTCCCCAGAGCAAGCCCATCGCCACCAAGCCGATCCGCGCCAACTTCCCCATTGTTTTTTGCGTCGCAGCAGAGGGGGCTTCTTTCGCCATTTGATGCTCCTTCATCAAAAGACTATTGGCAACGCCCAGTCCGCCAGCCAAAAATAGCCCTAGAAAGTGAAAGAATTTCAAAACTACAACAAATGTCATATAACCGCCCTACTCATTCAATGATTACCTTTGCGCAGAAAGCCACATTGTCACAGCAAGGTCAAACGGCAGGGCCTTCACAGCCTATACTGCACATGAACACGTCATAGCGCGTGGATTTTCCCAAAATCTGATGCGAGCAGGGTTTGATCCCAGGCATCGGGGCGGCTTTGGCCGGCCATTTCAGCACCACCCGCTGGCGGGCATGCCGCAAGGCCACCTGCATCAACGCTTCACAATCTTCATCGGTGCCGACGATCTCGCGCACTTGGCGCAGCTCACGTTTGACCAAGGCCGAGTTTTTACGCGGCGGATGCATGGGATCAATCAATATCGCCTCTGCGTCCAGATCTGGCAAAAGCACTTTCGCATCCCCATGCAAAAGAGTCATCCGCGAAAGAATTTCGCCAAAGACACCCCCCTCCTGCCGCGCCCGCGCCATGCCGTCTTGCAGCAAGCCATGCATGACATCAGAGCGTTCAATCATCGTCACCTCCGCCCCCAGCGAGGCCAGGAGAAATGAATCGCGGCCCAGGCCCGCTGTGGCATCGACAATTTTTGGCGTTTTGCCAGCGCGCAGGCCCATGGCCTTGGCCAAATCCTGGCCGCGCCCACCACCAAAGCGCAGCCGGTGCGCCACAGCGCCGGTCACAAAGTCGACCCGCAATGCGCCCTCTGCTGGTGTCACGATAAAATATTTGGCGACAGGTAGATCAATTTGGGGCGATCCGCTTTGAAGGCCGCCGTCACCGCCTCTTGCATCTGCGCTAATGTCTCTGGTGCAGATGCATCCGCCCCGTAGGCCCGCGCCAGTTCCAGAAAATTTGGGTTTTTCGCAATGACCGCATTGGGGGCGATCTGGGCGCTGCGCATACTGTCTTCAATTTCCTTCAACTTGCCATTGTCCCATAGGATAATTGGTAAAGCCTGGCCAAGCTCAACGGCCGTGCCGAGCTCTTGCACAGAATACTGAAACCCATAATCCCCCGCAATCGCCAGCGTCGGTTTTCCAGGCCGCGCCACGGCGCCACCAATGGCCGCCGGCAGTGCATAGCCCAACGTGCCAAAACCTGAGGGATGGTGCCAATGTTTGGCCCGTGTCATCGGCCACACTTCATTGGCCACATAGGCAAACTGCGTCATATCAGAATAAATCATCGCATCATCAGGAACAACGGCCCGCAAGGCTTCAACGATCGCAATGATCCCGGGGCGTTCTGCTTCAGTTTCTGCTCGCCAAAGCCCGCGTTGATGCGCCACCGATCTTGCTTGCCATTGCGACGCAGAGGCCGCCATCAAGGGCCTTAGGCTGGCCATAGCCTCTTCGGCCCGCGCAAGGATCCCCATCTCTGCGCGCTGCATATCCGCAAGACACTCCGGGTCGATATCAATCCGGTAAAGCGGGCAGCTATGCCCCAGATGCGCACGCCATAAATCCACCTCCGCCAACTCGGTCCCAATGGCGACCACGCAATCTGCTTGCGCCACAATTTGCGCTGAGCTGGGCCGGGCCAATGCCGCCCCAAAATTCAGAGGATAATCCCAAGGCACAACCCCGCGCCCCGCATAGGTCTCGAAACATGCCGCCGCGCAAGTCTCAAGCACCGCAGCAAGATCCGCGCCCGCTTTGGCAGCCCCGCCGCCGATGACAAATAGCGGTTTTGAGGCCGCAGACAGCGCCGCGGCAAGGGGGCGCAAATCCACAGAACAAGCTCCCAGCCCATCAGCAAGCCCCGCCCGCCGGCGCGGCGCAGGTGCCGCCTGCCCTTCCAACTGCGCAATGGGCACTTGAATATGCTTACTGCGCGGACGATGGGTTTCAAACTCAAGCATGGCGCGGTCAATCAGATCATAGGCCGCCTCTGCGCTATTGGCCTGATAGGACCAATCGCAAACGCTCCCGGCTGCCGCCTCTTGATCCAACATTTGATGCAACTGCCCGCGCCGGGCCGCGGTTTCATCCAAACAGCTCGACAGCACCAACATTGACACGGAATCCGAATAGGCCTGTCCCATCGCCGTCATGATATTGCACAAACCCGGTCCGGTAATGACATAGGCCACCCCCGGCTTGCCACTGGCCCGCGCATAGCCATCAGCCATAAAGCCCGCGCCCTGCTCATGGCGCGCCAAAATGTGGCGAATGCCAGCCTCTTCAATACCGCGGTACATTTCTTGATTATGCACGCCGGGAATTCCAAAAATGACGTTCACACCGCGATCTTTCAACATATGTGAAATCTGTGCCCCTAGGGGTTTCATCTCCGGCATTAATTCCTCCAGAATCTAAGTGTGAATAATGTGTAGACGGCCAGAAGCTCCAATCGTCCAAGTAACATGGTAAAGGCCAAAATCCATTTTGCGCTATCGCTTAATGTGCTGTAATTGCCCGATGGGCCAATCACCTCTCCCAAGCCAGGCCCAATATTGGCCAGAGCCGCCGCCGCGCCAGAGAAGGCTGTGAGCAAATCAAGCCCCGTCAGCGCCAATGCCATCGCCGAGACTCCAAGCGAGACGAAGAATATCACAAAGAAAGAAATCACCGAATTGATAACGTCCGTCCCCACAATCCGACCCTGATACCGCAGATTAAAGACGCCGCTCGGACTGTGAATTTTGCGCAGCTGCATGTGAATGGCTGAGACCAATAGTTGATAGCGAAACACTTTGACCGAGCAAGACGTTGACCCGGCGCACCCCCCCACAAGCCCGGCATAGAAAAACACCACCAGGGCTACCGGGCCCCAGCTGCTGTAATCGGCGCTGGCGTATCCCGTCCCGGTGGTGATCGACACCACATTAAAGAGCGCTTTTCGAAAGCCCAATTCACCCGAAAATTGATACCCCTGCCACAACACCAGAGTTAAGAACCCAACAGTCACCAAAAGCACGATGAAAAATACGCGCACTTGAGAATCCTGAAACAACGAACCAGGCGCCCCGTTGATCAGCTGCACATAGCGCACGAAAGGCAGGGCCGCCAAACACATGAACACCACAGCGGCATATTCCGTTGAGGCGCCAAATTTCACAAAAGAGCTGTCATAGGTCGAAAATCCCCCCGTCGCGATGGTGGTCATTGCATGCAGCACGGCATCAAAACTGCGCATACCCGTTGCGATATAGATCACCGCACAGGCCCCCGTGAGCCCGACATAGAGCCAAGCAACTTGCGCGGCGATTTCCGTTGCGCGGGGCAAAATTTTACCGAAGGTGTCAAAGCCCTCTGATTTAAAGATTTGCATCCCGCCCACGCGCAGCTCCGGCAAAAACACCATAGCCACAACAATAATCCCAATCCCGCCCAACCATTGCAGGATCGAGCGCCAGAGCAAGAGGCCATCGGGCAGGTAATCCAAACCTGAAATCACCGTCGCACCTGTGGTGGTCAGCCCGGACATGGCTTCAAAAAACGCATCGGTGAAACTCGAGTCCGTTGCCCCCAAGGCAAAGGGCAAGGCACCAAAAATCGGCAGGGCCAGCCAAACCCCTGAGGTCAGCAAAAATGTCTGTTGTAGGGTGAGACCCCGCGCCGCCTCTCGGCGCGTCGCCAAATACATCATGCTGCCAGTCAAACAGGTGATCAGAGCAGATTCCAAAAAAACGCCCGCATGCCCATTACCTCGAGACATATCCAAGGCCATGGGAAACATCATAGTGAGCCCTAAGCAACTCACCAGCAAACCGATCACATTGAAGACGGGGCGCACATCAAACATGCGTTAAGCGATGGCAATGAATGCCCCGCAAGTCAAGCAATCAGCCAACGTGAAAGAGGTTTGCAAATGTGCTTGGATCCATGCTGGTTTGCGCAAAAGTTGCACCCTCGGTCAGAACAGAAATAGCATCATGGCTGTGCAGGCTTTCTTGATGGCTGGCGATCACGCGGAAATCGCCAATGCGCGGGTCACTTTGCAATTGCTCACAAAACAGCCGAGCGGCATCTTCGACAAAAATAGGATTGGCCGCGTTTAACTCCGCAAAGGCTTGCTCATCTTCACGTTTGACCATGACCTGTGTCTCGGTTGCCACCGCTTTACGGCACAGTTCGACCAAATCTTCAAACCAAAGGCGCGGCTGCCCCTCGGCCAATACGACTGAGATCCGCGCCACAGACCGCTGCGAATGCGGCGTGGCCAACTGCCCACGCTCACGGCGCGCGTGCTCGGACAACTCCAACGAGCACGGGCAGGTGGACGAATAGACATAATCGAGATGCACAATCTTGTGACGCTGCCCCGCGCGCTCCACAACTTCCAAAGCAATGTTGTAATATTGAAAGCCACTCAACCCGCTGCGCAGGCTTTGCACCTGCATCGGAAAAGACAGGCGCATTTGCAGCCGTGCATCAAAACTCTCTAAGTCAGCTTTGTAATCATCCAGCGTGCGCGCCATCACATCAAAGCTGAAGGTCTCCTCTGCTTGGCGATAAAATGTGCGCATAATGCGCGACATATTAATACCCTTTTTCTCTGCATCCAAAGAAACCGAGCCAGTGACTGAGGCCTCCAATACCAAAGGATCAGAGTCCCGCGTTTGAAACCGGATCGGCAAACGGAAATTGGAAATCCCCACGTGTTGGATGAATTTTTGCGCGCCGCGGATCAACGAGGTCGGGCCGTTTTGTAGATCAGGCAGGGTGCGGATGTAGTCGGCATCCGCCACAAAATCCTGCGCATAATCACGGCTCAGGTCTTGCGTTTCATCTGAACAGTCCACATTCGATGCGGCGTCATCCATGGATGGAAGGTGAATATTCACGGCAATTTCCCCTTTCAAAGGTGCGGGCCTAATCCCTGTTATTTTGGGGATCATCGGGCAGGATTTCAACTTCTTTCTATGCAATTTAGCTTGGATAGAGGAATTTCAAGCGCCCTGAACCGATTATGCCTCAACGCCCGCTGCATCCAGCGCCGCCATAAGATCCGCTTCAAGGTCCCGCGCACTCTCCAGCCCGACCGAGAACCGCAACAATCCTGACGTGATGCCCAGCAGGTCTTTTTGCGCCTGCGGCAAGCGCTGATGTGTTGTGGTCGCGGGATGGGTGATAATTGACTTCGAATCCCCTAGGTTGTTGGAAATAAGGATGATCTCCAAAGCATTCATAAACCGAAACGCGCGTTCCTTGCTGCCAACATCCAAAGCCATCACTGTCCCGCCCGCGCCCATTTGCGCCTGCGTCAGAGCAAACTGCGGATGGGTTTTCAAGCCAGGATAAATCACACGCTCGAGATCTTTCCGGTGCAGCAAAGCCTCTGCCAATGCATTGGCCGTCTCAACCTGTGCACGCACACGCAGCTCCAGAGTTTCCAAACTTTTCACCATCATCCAAGCGTTAAAGGGGCTCATCGCGCCGCCCGTATGCTTCATAAATGGCTCTATGATGCCGCGAATGACATCTTTCGTTCCCAGAATCACCCCGCCCAAGCCTCGTCCCTGCCCGTCGATGTGTTTGGTGGCAGAATAGATCACCACATCAACGCCCAATTCGATTGCCTTTGAGTAAACGGGTGTTGAAAACACATTGTCCACCACCACATAAGCGCCCACCGCATGGGCGAGCGCAGAGACCTGCTCAATATCAATCACCTCCAGGGTCGGATTGGAAATACTCTCAAAGAATACCAGCCTTGTCTGGGGCGTAATCGCCTCAGCCCAAGCCTGCATATCCAAACCATCCACCAAAGTCACCTGCACGCCAAAGCGCGCCAAAACATCTTCTAAAACGTAAAGACAAGAGCCAAACAGCGCCCGCGCCGCCACCACATGATCACCGGCTTTCGTCATTGCGGCCAAAGCCCCATGCACCGCCGCCATACCACTGGCCGTGGCAAACCCATCTTCGGCACCCTCCAAAGCGGCGATCCGCTCCTCAAACATCCGCACAGTGGGATTGCCATATCTGGCATAAATAAATTCATCCGTCCCGGCCTGCTCAAACCGCGCCTCCGCCGCCTCGGCAGAGGCATAGGCAAAGCCCTGTGTCATATAAATTGCTTCAGACATTTCAGAAAACTGCGAGCGCCGGGTGCCGGCATGCACCGCGAGTGTACGTTTATCGCGTGTCATTTGACCCTCCTTAAAGGCACAAAAAAACCCACCGGTGAAAGGCGGGGTCTCTGTCATATCCCAAACCCTTTTAGCAGCTTATTTAACGTGGCCCGCAATCCGGTAACAAATCGCCACGCGTCACAAATAATGACCCAACCCAAGAGGGTCAACACTCAAAATCGCCCATTTGCCCCTTGCGCTCAAAGCGATAGCCCGAATACTGGCCCAAAGCGGCAATAGGACAGGTGCGATGATCGATTTTTACTACTGGCCCACACCGAATGGATGGAAAATCGCAATTGCGCTTGAGGAAATGAACCTTCCCTACACCACGCAGCTGGTGAACATCGGCAAAGGTGAGCAATTCAATCCCAATTTCTTGAAAATCTCTCCCAACAACCGCATGCCTGCTATTGTCGATCATGACGGCCCCGACGGCGCTCCGCTCGCCCTCTTTGAAAGCGGCGCCATCTTGCAATACCTGGCGCGCAAGACCGGGACATTCTATGGCACAACCTATCGCGACCAGCTGGCCGTCGATCAATGGCTGATGTGGCAAATGGGTGGGCTTGGCCCCATGGCAGGGCAAAATCACCACTTCAACAAATACGCCCCGCTTATGGGTGAGGATTTGACCTACGCCAAAGACAGATACACCCAAGAAACCGCCCGGCTGTATAGGGTGCTCAACACCCAACTCGAGCAGAACGACTATGTGGCAGGTGATTTTTTCTCAATCGCCGACATGGCGATCTGGCCCTGGGCGTCCCTATGGGAGGGCCAAAAACAGACACTCGAGGATAAACCGCATATGGCCCGCTGGCTGCAAGCCTGCGCCGCGCGCCGCGGCGTTACTGCTGGCCATGGGTTGCATTTGGACCTGCGGGTGACCCCGAAACCAAGCGACAAAGACAGCTTAGATCAGCTCTTCAAAGCGAAATAACCACCCTGTCCCGCGCCTTGAGCCTGCCGGAGGCAGGCGAAAGGAAAAAGATAATGCGGCGCAGCCGCACCGCGCGGTCACGCCCGGTCAGTCATCTTTTTCCAGCGCATATTTTGCCAAGAGCGGCGCTTGACTCATAAAAAAGCCAAATAACACCGCCGTTAGGCCAAAGGTTTTAAAATACACCCAAGTCTCCGTCGAAAAGAACCTCCAGATCACCTCATTGAGCAGCGCCAATCCAAAAAACACCGCTGTGAACCGGCGTGTCAGAATCATCCAGCCCTCAGCCTGCATCGGCAGCGCGTCCTGCATCACCAACCGGAGATAAGATTGCCCGCGTAGCAATCCAAATCCCAAAAGCCCTGCAAAAATAAGATAGATCAGCGTCGGTTTCATTTTTATAAATTGCGGGTCATTCAGCCAAACCGTTAACCCGCCAAAGACGGTCACCAAAAGCGCCGTCATGATCTGCATAGGAGAGATTTTCCCCGTCAGCTTCCACAAAATCGCTGTGCACAGCAAAAGCAACGGGACAAACAGCGCCGTAACCAAGATGAACCCATCATAATCAGACCCGCCGAGGCTATAGCTCGTGCCCTTCATCTTCAGATAGGCGACAAAAAAGGCCAGTACTGGACCAAACTCTAAAAGCGGCTTCACCCATTTTGGTAAATTTTCGTCAGACATAATTGGGCCTTCCTTTTATCCCGCAAATTCAACTATCACAGCGCCCAGCGCAATCAAAGCCATTAAAGCCAAACGGCGCGGCCCGACGGTCTCTTTCAAAAACAACCAGCCAATGAGAGCGGCAAAAATGGTCGAGGTCTCGCGCAGCACAGCCGCTTCTCCAACCTTATCCAATCGCGTGGCCAATAAGATCGCGCCAAAGGAGGCCATCGCCACCAATCCCCCAATCGGCGCGCGCCACATGAGGCCCTGCCGCGCCAAGGCGATGCCTTTGCGCCGTGCATGGGCAAGTGCCACAATCGGCATGCTCCAAGAATCAATCACAAAGAACCAGGCCAGAAAGGTAAACGGATCCGCCGCAGCTCGGATGCCATAGGCGTCATAGGTCGTATAAAACGCCACAAAAAACCCTGTGAAGAGCGCCAGCACCAAGGCCAGACCCAATGTCTCACGTTCCAGCGTCACCGTGCGCATATTATACACAGCCAGGCCAAAAATCCCGCACAGAAGCACAGCCACCCCCAGCCATTGCCCAACAGTGAACACTTCGCCAAACAATAAGTATGCCCCAATCACCGTAAAAAACGGCCCCGATCCGCGCACCACGGGATAAACAACCGTATAGGCGCCACGGGTGAAGGCCATGGCCTGCAAGACTTTATAAACAGTGTGGATCGCCCATGCCCCTGCCAAAATTGGCCATAAATGCGCCTCTGGCCAGGGCACCACGAACAGAGCAAAAGGCAAGGCCATCAAACCGTAGCTGGCATCCATAGCCCCGCGCATCACCCAGGGGTCAATTCTCCCCTTTTGCATCGCGGCAAAGACCGCGTGCAACACAGCGGCCAAGAGCGCCAAAAGCATAGCGACCAATCGGCCCGTGTGACTGCCTTCAATCGCAAGGATCCACTCGGTCACGCAGAGACCCCAGTCAAGGCCGCAGCAAATTCCTGAGGATCAAAAGCGTCAAGATCATCTATCTGTTCACCCACGCCAATGGCATGAATAGGCAAAGCAAATTTATCCGCGAGAGAGACCAACACCCCGCCCTTGGCGGTGCCGTCCAATTTGGTCATCACCAGGCCCGTAACATCCGCCATTTTGCGAAAAACTTCCACTTGGTTGACCGCATTTTGCCCGGTCGTCGCATCGAGGACCAAGACCGTGTTGTGCGGTGCATCAGGATCTTTCTTGCGGATCACACGAATGATTTTGGACAATTCCTCCATCAAATCTGCCCGGTTTTGCAACCGTCCCGCCGTATCAATCATCAACAGGTCCGCGCCATCTTTTTCCGCCTGCGTCATGGCGTCAAAGGCCAGGCTTGCCGGATCGGACCCCTCAGCTGCGGTCATCACCGGCACCCCGGCCCGCTCCCCCCAAACTTGCAATTGCCCCACCGCGGCGGCGCGAAACGTATCGCCAGCCGCGATTACAACAGATTTCCCAGCCTTCTTAAACTGGCTCGCGAGCTTGCCGATCGTGGTGGTTTTCCCCGAACCGTTCACACCCACCACCAAAATCACCTGTGGTTTTTTATTATAAATCGGCAAGGGCCGGGCCACAGGTTCCATCACGCGGGCAATTTCTTCGGCCAAGGCTGATTTGATTTCCGCCGTGGAGAGTTTCCGACCAAAACGCCCTTCGGCCAAATTCGCAGTGATACGCACAGCCGTATCCACCCCCATATCCGAGGAGATCAACAGCTCTTCGAGCTGTTCAAGCATATCATCATCCAGCACGCGGCGCGGCGCACGCCCGAAAACCCCAGTTTTCTGGGGCAAGGGATCCACCGGCTTTGTGTCCACCTCCAAAGGGTCAATCGCGACCTTTGGCGCGCTGACGCCTGGCTCTGCCTCTGCCTCTGCTTCTGGCGGCGCCACCTGCGCGCGCTTGTGCTCTCGCGGGCTGTCTCCTACAGGGTCGGGCGCGCGCAAAACCTCGGGCTGCGCCACCTGCGCGGCCGCATCCGTGATGGCCGGAGCCGAAGGCTCCTCCTCAGGCGCAACATCTTCTTGGACAATCGCATCCAGACCCTCTTCAAGCTTGGCAGAGGATTTAAAAAGTTTGGATTTCAACTTACCAAAAAAGGACATCAACACGCTCCATTGTTCGCCGCGGGCTTCAAAGTCGCCGCAAACGGTGACGCGAATGTAATCCTAGCCCCCGGCAATGCCAATGGCAGCCGCGCGCTAAATTTCGCTTGGGAAATATTTGATGACCGATTTGATCGGATTGGGCGCCGCTTGCCCAAGCCCGCAGATCGAAGCCTCCACCATCGCCGTGGTCAAATCCTCTAAAAGCGGCTGATCCCAGGTCTCTGCCTGCATCAATTTTACCGCCTTTTCACAGCCAACCCTGCAAGGGGTGCACTGACCACAGCTTTCGTCCTCAAAGAATCGCAACATATTCAAGGCCGCAGCCCGAGGGCTGTCCTGATCCGACAGAACCACCACAGCGGCCGACCCAATGAAGGTTCCAAGCGGCTGCAATGTGTCAAAATCTAAGGGCACGTCATGGATGGATGCAGGCAGAAGCCCTGAAGACGGGCCACCAGGTTGGTAAGCTGAGAAGATATGGCCCTCCAACATCCCGCCACAGGCGGCAATGATATCGGTAATCGTGGATCCCGCAGGCAACAGATGCACACCGGGGTTTTTCACGCGACCAGAAACCGAGTAACTGCGCAGACCTGTCCGGCCATTGTGTTCCACCGCGTTCAGGCACTCCGGCCCTTCGCGCACCACGCGCGCAACCCAGAGCAAAGTTTCAACATTATGCACCAAAGTGGGGCGATTGTGGATCCCCACCGCCGCCACAAAGGGAGGGCGATGGCGCGGCAAGCCGCGCTTGCCTTCAATGCTTTCGATCATCGCGCTTTCTTCACCGCAGATATAGGCCCCAGCCCCGCGCCGCAGATCAATATAGCCCGCAGGCACAAGCCCAGCCCCTTCCAAAGCGGCAATCTCTTGGGCCAAAATGTGCAGAACCGCCGGGTATTCGTCGCGCATGTAGATAAAAGAGGTTTCCGCCTCGACTGCCCAAGCGGCAATCAACATGCCTTCGAGAAACAGATGCGGTGTGCGCTCGAGATAGTAGCGATCCTTGAACGTTCCAGGCTCGCCCTCATCTCCATTCACCGCCAAATAGCGCGGCCCCGCATTGCTGCGCACGAAGCCCCATTTTGTGCCGGATGGAAACCCCGCACCACCCAAGCCGCGCAGACCGCTTTGCTTTATCTGCGCCTGGACCTCTTGCCAATCACCACCGGCGCGCAGCTCTTCAAGCCGCGCATAGCCACCGGCAGAACGATAGGCCGCGAGGTCTTCATAATCGGGACTCTCAGCATGGGTATGGCCGGCGGAAATTGCTGCCAAAACCTTTTCGGGCGTTGCATGATCAATGTGATGGTGACCCAACTCAAGCACCGGGGCGGTATCACAGCGCCCCATGCAGGGCGCGCGGACAACCCGCACAGATTTGGGATCTAACCCCTGCTGCAAAGCCTCTTGCAATTGAGCCGCCCCGGCCAATTCGCACGACAAGCTGTCGCAGACCCGCACGGTCAAGGCCGGCGGTGGAGTTTCCCCCTCTTTGACCACATCAAAATGCGCGTAGAACGTCGCAACCTCATAGACCTCAGCCTGGCTCAAACGCATTTCTTCGGCCAAAGCGCGCAAATGCGCCGCCGAGAGATGGCCATAAGCATCTTGAATAAGGTGTAAAAATTCGATCAGAAGATCGCGCCGACGCGGCCGTTGCCCCAGCAAGTCTTGCACCTGTGACCATGCCAAATCGTCGAGCTGACGCCCTTTTGGTCGCACCCGGCCTCTGCCCGGTCCAGATTTCCAAACACCTTTTGACGATTCGATAGACATGATCTGTTCCTCAATTCATTGTGGCTGGTTTAACCCGCAACCCGGCCCTGACATAGGTCGAAATACGACACCACTTGCAACAGATGCGTTTTCTCATGCCTCAATAGACATCACCTGACCACAATCAGAACAATTGTCCCTGTTCAGGTGGGGTCGGCTTGGCGCGGCCTGCGGGACGGGCGGCGGTACTTTGCCCCACCGCAAAGCGCCCATCGGCAAACTCGATCTCCAGAGATTTCGCGGCCTCAGCCTTCGCCACATTGGTGATCAAAGCCTGCCCAGACCGCACCACCGCATAGCCGCGGCGCAGAGTCTCACGATATCCCAAAGTCTCGCGCAACCGATCACAGGCCACCAGCTGCTCGCGGCGTCTTTGCAATTGCCGTTCAAAGGTTTGCTCCAACCGCGTTTCAAGATCATCGAGATCTTTGCGCAACCGCGCAACCCGCTCCGCCAGGGGTGCCGGACGCAGACGCGATGCGCAGGCCCGTAGCATCTGCCGGGCCGAGAGCGCTGCCCGGTCCAAGCCGGCCGGTAGGCGCTGCCCCAAGGCCTGCAATTGCCGCGCCTCCTGCACCAATATCCGCCCCAATGCAGAGGGCTTAATCTGCCCCGCCGAAGCGGTCAGGCGCAGCTGTTGTTTTTGCACCAAGCTGCGCAGCCCCAATGGCAAACGCCCCTCCCAATGGTCCAAACGCTGTTGCGCCGTCTGCGTCAGGCTGTCTGGACGCGGCAAAGCGCGGGATACATCGGCCAATCTTTGTTTGCGCCGCGCCATGATATTGGCCAAGCCCTGCGCCGCCCGGGCGCCCTTAGCACGGGTTTCGGCCAAAAGGTCCAAGCGTACCGGCACCGCCAATTCAGCGGCGGCGCTGGGGGTGGGCGCGCGCATGTCAGAGACGAAATCAATCAATGTCGTATCGGTCTCATGGCCCACAGCGGAAATTAGGGGAATCTCAGAGGCCGCCGCGGCGCGTGCAACAATTTCTTCGTTGAACCCCCAAAGATCCTCAATGGAGCCCCCGCCGCGCGCCACGATCAGCAAATCTGGCCTCGGCAGAGCCCCGCCCGGGGTCATGGCATTGAACCCAGCAATCGCGCGCGCCACTTCGGCGGCGCAATTGGCCCCCTGCACCGCAACCGGCCAAACCAAAACTTTCCGCGGGAAACGGTCGCGCAGGCGGTGCAGAATATCGCGAATCACAGCGCCAGTGGGAGAGGTGACGACCCCAATCACGTCGGGCAAAAAGGGCAAAGCCTGTTTGCGTGCCGGATCAAACAACCCTTCGGCGGCCAAAGCGGTCTTTCGCTTTTCCAACATGGCCATCAATGCCCCCACCCCGGCAACAGCCACATCATCCACATTCAAGTTGTATTTGGACTGCCCGCCGAAGGAGGTCATTTTGCCACTGACAACCACCTCCATCCCCTCCTCGGGGAGGACAGAGAGTTTTGACACCTGACCTTTCCAAGTGGTGCAGGCCAGAGCGTTGCGTTCATCTTTTACATCGAAATACATATGCCCCGAACGGGCCTGAACCACACGCCCCACTTCGCCCTTCACCCTTATGCGGCCAAATTCCGCCTCCAGAGTGCGTTTCACGGCACCAGAGATTTCTGAAACGGTAAATTCTGGGGCATTCTCGCCAAGACGGGGATCGTCAATAAGATCAGACATAGTGCACCTTGTGACCAGAGTTGATGCAGCTTAGAACGCGGGCAAGCAAAGGCCAAGGGGAGCGCGTGTCATGAATATCTTAATTTTAGGCAGTGGAGGCCGCGAGCATTCATTGGCCTGGGCCGTCGCGCAAAACCCAAAATGCGATCATTTGATGGTTGCCCCAGGCAATGCCGGCATCGCTAAAATTGCGGATTGTGTGGATCTGAATATTTTGGACGGCGCCGCTGTTCTCGCCTTTGTCCGCAGTCAGGCAATTGATTTTGTGATCATTGGTCCAGAAGCCCCTTTGGCTGCCGGTGTCGCCGATGTCTTGCGGGCCGCAGATGTGCTCTGCTTTGGCCCCAGTCAGGCGGCAGCGCAGCTGGAAGCCTCAAAATTCTTTACCAAATCGATCTGCGATGCCGCAGGTGCGCCCACTGCCGGATATGGCCATTTTACCGACCAGCCAAGCGCCGCGGACTATGTGCGCAAAATGGGCGCGCCGATTGTGGTCAAAGCCGATGGGCTGGCGGCGGGCAAAGGCGTCATTGTCGCCATGAGCGAGCAAGAAGCTCTTGAGGCTTTGGATGATATGTTCAGCGGCGAATTTGGCAGTGCAGGCGCAGAAGTGGTGATTGAAGAGTTTATGGAGGGCGAAGAGGCCTCATATTTCATCCTCTGTGATGGCCGTGATGTTTTGGCCATTGGCACCGCACAGGATCACAAGCGCGTGGGCGAGGGAGACACCGGCCCCAACACCGGCGGCATGGGCGCCTATAGCCCCGCGCCGGTTTTGACAGATGAGATTGCAGAGCAGGCTATGCGCGAAATTATCAAACCCACCATGGCGGAAATGGCCCGTCGGGGCACGCCTTACCAAGGGGTGCTTTATGCCGGTTTGATGATTAAAAACGGCAAGGCCCGCTTGGTGGAATATAATGCTCGCTTTGGCGATCCAGAATGCCAAGTGCTGATGATGCGGCTCGGGGCTCAGGCGTTGGATCTGCTGCTGGCCTGTGCCGAAGAACGGCTGTCAGAGGTTCAGGTCAATTGGGCCGCAGACCATGCTTTGACGGTTGTCATGGCCGCCAAGGGCTATCCCGGCGCTTATAAAAAGGGCACAGTAATCTCCGGGGTGAACGCCTTGCCAGACAGCTCTTCGGCCACCTGTTTTCATGCCGGAACCGCGCAAATTGGCGCAAATCTCACCGCACAGGGCGGGCGGGTTTTGAATGTCACGGCGCGCGCTGCAAGCCTGAGCGAGGCCCGGACCATGGCCTATGACATGGTCGATCAAATCGACTGGCCCGAAGGGTTTTGCCGCCGCGATATCGGTTGGCGCGCGCTTTAAAAGCGCCTGTGGCCGCAGTTCAGAACAGTGCGGCCACTTCAGTGTCGACAGGAGTTTAGATCTGGCGTTCTGGCATCCGCACAACCAACCCATCCAAAGCGTCAGAGACGCGCAATTGGCAGGTCAAACGGGATTGGCCTGGTTTGGGTTCAAAGGCAAAATCCAGCATATCTTCTTCCATGCCATCCATTGCGGGCAGTTTCTCGACCCAAGCACTGTCAACATAGACATGACAGGTTGAGCAGGCGCAGGCGCCGCCGCAATCGGCTTCGATGCCAGGAATGTTATTGTCCCGGGCGCCCTCCATGACGGTCAGCCCATTGGCGACCTCCACCACATGTTCCGCGCCACCGTGTTCAATATAAGTAATTTTAGCCATGTCTTTGTATCTCGCTAGACTGTTTCTTCTCTGAGGTAACATGTAATTCAAAAAATTCTACCCCCCATGAGGGTGGAATAATGCCACTTGCGATATTGCTCAAATGTTCTATTTTTGTTCCATGTCATTTGACTCTCCCAACACTTGGCCCAAGCCCCCCGCCGCCCTGCCCCATGCTATGCTGGAGCTGCCACCAAATGGTGCAAGGGTTACTGTGGCGGGTCTGGTCCTGGTGCGCCAAAGACCCGGCACGGCCAATGGAGTCATTTTCATCACGCTGGAGGATGAGACCGGAGTTTGCAATGTGATCGTCTGGCGCAAACTCTATGAGCAGTACCGCCGCGCCGTAATCGCGGGGCGTATGTTGCGAATCACCGGGCGCATTCAACGCGAAGGCGCTGTGTGCCATGTGATTGCTGAGCATGTGGAAGATATATCTTTCATGCTGGATGATCTCTTGCTGCCAGAGGCCAGCCGCGCCACCGAGCAGCCGTAACCGCGCTGAACCCAAAAAGGGCGGCCCTAGAGCCGCCCCTTTCCCCACCGTACCGCTGCAGTTATTGCTGTACAGTGAGGGCCAAAAACCGGGGATCGCCGCCGCGGCGCACGAGCAGAAGCATCGTTTTACGGCCGCTCTCAATGGTCGCGCTCACTTGCTCTTCAAACTCAGCAAGTGAGGTGACCTTCTCTTGGCCGGCCTCCACGATCACATCCCCTGATTTCAAACCTTTTTCAAAGGCCTCGGAGGTTTCCACAACATCCACAACGACAACGCCTTCCAATCCAACGGCAAGGTCCAAACCCTCACGAATTTCATCGGTCAGGTTGGACAGGGTGATCCCAAGGTCCTCATAGTCTTTAGGCGCATCTTCATTGACCGCTGGCTCATCTGCGCGGGCCAGTTTTTCGTCGTCGCGCAGGCCAAGGGTGACGCTCAATGTCACCTGCGCACCATCGCGCACCACAACCACATCAACCGCCTTGCCAACTTCTGTGTTGCCGACAGTTTGCACCAAATCGCGCACGTCCTCGACCTCATGACCATCAAAGATCACGATCACATCGCCCTGTAATATTCCGGCATCTTTCGAGGGGCCCTCTGGCACGCCTGTTACAACGGCCCCGGCGGCCCGGTCCAAACCGTCAATGCTTTCAGCAATGTCTTCATCAACATCTTGGATCCGCACGCCCAGCCAGCCCCGGCGAATTTCGCCGTATTCCGTCAATTGATCAACGACCCGGCTGACCACATTGGAGGCCATAGAAAAGCCAATGCCGATAGAGCCGCCATTGGGCGACAAAATCGCGGTGTTCACACCGACAACTTCACCATCCAGATTGAATAAAGGCCCGCCAGAATTGCCCCGGTTAATTGCGGCATCCGTTTGAATATAGTCGTCATAAATCCCAGACAATGCCCGGTTTCGGGCCGAAACGATTCCCGCGGAGACCGAGAACCCCTGTCCCAAAGGATTGCCCATCGCCACCACCCAATCGCCCACGCGGGCTGTGTCACTGTCGCCGAAACTGACGAAAGGCAGCGGTGCATCCGACGCGACCTTCAGCACTGCGATATCCGTATTCTTATCGGTTCCGATGACCTTAGCGGCCAGTCTTTCACCGGAGAAAAATTCTACTTCAATTTCATCGGCCCCTTCGATCACGTGATTGTTGGTGACGATGAACCCATCGGCAGAGATCACAAACCCCGACCCCAAGGCAGAGGAGCGGCTGGCCCCACCATTGCCGCCACGGCGACGATCTTCGAACTCCCGAAAGAACTCTTCAAAAGGCGAGCCCTTGGGCACAATACCACGCGGCATTTGATCGGCGCGACCAGCAATCACGGTTGTTGTGGTGATATTCACCACGGAGGGGCTGATCTCATCGGCAAGATCGGCAAATGTATTTGGCAGCATTTGAGCTGTGGCCTGTAGAGCTTGTAAGATCAGCAGACAAAGCGCCGCCGCAAAAACCCAAGTGGCGCGGTAAGCTGCAAAATCCTTGCGCTTAGGTAAGGCAATCGAATTCATCTTTATCTCCATTCATGCCCATCTGCATCACGCAGATTGGGCGCCTGTTGTCTTGATTAACTTAATGTAGTTCAGCAAGTTTTCAACGCAATGACCGGTCAGGCCCAGTCACCATCTCGTGAAGGCCAATTTCGGCGGAAAAACACTCATTTTGAACGCCGGGCCGCCTATAGGCTCAACGCCAATAGAATGCACCCAGCCAGACAAAGCAGAGCCCCCATTTGCCGGCGCGCAGAGATCGACAGGGATTTAAGCGCTTTCAGCAGGGTCTCAAGGGCATGAGGGGCCAGTAGATAAACCAGCCCCTCAGCAATCATAACAGCCGCAAGGCCGAATACGATCTTGTCAATCACTCAGCAACACGCGGCGTTGCGGATTTCATATAGGTTAAAAATTCATGATCTGGCGGGATCACCAAAGTTGAATTTCCACCAAGTATGGAAGCCTCATAAGCCGCAAGCGAACGATAGAAGTCGAAAAACTCAGGATCTGCACCGAAGGCATTCGCCAAAATTCGGGTACGTTCCGCATCGGCTTCCCCTTCGATGATCAAAGCATCCCGCTTGGCCGCAGACAGCGTTTCCTCATGGGTCCGATCTGCCACAGCTGTGACCCTTTGCGCCGCCTCGCGGCCTCGGGCGCGTTCATCGGTCGCTTCGCGTTCCCGCTCGGCGATCATACGTTGCAACGTGGCGTCGAAGTTTTGCTCTGGCAAGTTGGTTTGACGCAGACGCACATCAACCACATCCAGCCCCAAATCCTTCGCCCGCGTTTGAGCCTCACCCCGGATCAGCTCCATCAAGCGGGACCGTTCGGGCGACAGAATGGCGTTTGACGTCACCCCATCGGCCCCGAGAACCGCCCGGATCTGACCGTCTAGAATGTCGTTGAGCTGAATGCTGGCTTCGCGCTCACCGCCCGCGCCCAAGGCCTGACGGAACTTCACAATATCCGCGATGCGGTACATGACAAAAGCATCCACCTCGAGACGACGATCATCCGCCGGCGTCACCTCGATCACCGGGGTTTCCAACGATAAAATCCGGTCATCAAAACGCACAACTTGATCCAGCCAAGGGATCTTAAAGCCCAAACCAGGATCGGTTTTGACCTGTTTGATTTGGCCGAACCGCAGCACCAGCACTTTTTCGCGCTCATCCACGATGAACAAAGACATCAACCCACCAACCGCAATCACGGCGGCTATGATCACTGCAATACGAGATCTCATAGACATTAGTTTGACCCTCCTTGTGAAGATTTGCGCAATTCATTCAACGGCAAATAAGGCACAACACCCTGGCCGCCCTCGCCATTGTCCATGATGATCTTATCGACATTGCCCAAGACTTTTTCCAAAGTCTCAATATACAAACGACGACGGGTCACCTCGGGGGCCTCTTTGTATTCGGTCAAGACAGCCGAGAATTGGCTGGCCTCGCCCAAAGCGGCATTGACGACAGAGGCGCGGTAGCCCTCTGCGGCCTCAAGCAACTGCGCCGCAGCACCACGCGCTTCGGCAAGACGTTGGTTGGCATAAGCATCCGCTTGACGCTCGCGTTGATCGCGCTCTTGCTCTGCGGCTTGCACATCGCGGAAGGCATCAATCACCGACACGCGCTTTTGCGACCCATCGGCGGCGGTCACGATCACCTGACGGCTTGGCGGATCCACTTTGTTAAAGTTGACCCGGACCACAGAAATCCCAGTCTGGCGCTCATCCAATGTTTTTTGGATCAATTGCCGCACATTCGCCTCAATCGCAGCACGATCTCGGTTCAAGATCGGCGCCAATTCCGATTGCGCAATCACTTCGCGCATCGCCGCTTCCGAAATCGCCCGGATAGATTGCTCAGGTTCCTTCAGACTAAACAAAAAATCCGAAGAATTCTTGATATTCCAAACCACCTGAAAGTCGATATCCACGATGTTTTCATCCGTGGTCAGCATCAAGCCCAGCCCGCTGTCACGGCTGTCATTGAGCCCGAGAGATTCGGTGCGGTTGGTGGTGACGTTGAACTTCTCATAGGTCACAAAGGGCCAAGGCGCAAAATTGAGACCATTGGTCCCAATTTCATTGAATTCTCCAAGGAAGAGCTCAACGGATTGTTCCTCCGGCTTGACCGTATAAAAGGACGCGAACAGCCACATGCCAACCGCCGCAAGCCCAGCCAGGACGAAAGTGCTGCGCGGGATGCCCGCATCTGAGCCGCCAGATCCGCTGCCACCACCTGTGCCACCGCTGCCTTTTCCGCCCATCAACACGCGCAATTGCTCCTGACCCTTGCGCATCAACTCGTCAATTTCCGGGATTTGCGGCCCGTCTGGACCTCGGTCATTCCCGCCGCCATTGCCTTTGTTGCCTCGATTGCCGCCGCTTCCGCCGCCGCCCCAAGGTCCACCGTTATTATCCGCCATTCAGCTGTTTCCCTTCACAGTCATTCTGCGCTTCTGTTCTATCTGTGCTCTGCTTTGAAAATTTCAAGCGCTCCGCACAGGGGTTTTCATTGTCACAAGTTCTTCGGACACCGTCGGATGCACAGCACACACACGGTCGAAATCTTCTTTTGTTGCTCCCATTTTCACCGCTATCCCAGCCAGTTGAATCATCTCACCGGCACCATCTGCGACGATGTGACAGCCCAAAATCTTACGGGTCTTTTGGCTGACAACCAATTTCATTAACACTTTGTTCGGCGCATCAATAAAGGAAATATTCATTGGGCGAAAGGCAGTTGCATAGACTTCAATCGGCTCTTGCGCACGCGCCTGCTCTTCGCTGAGGCCAATTGTGCCAAATTCCGGTTGCGTGAAGACCGCCGTTGGGATCAATTCATGATCCACAGAGGTCGGATTGCCCTTCAGGGCGGTCTCAACAAAGGCCATGCCCTCACGGATCGCCACCGGCGTCAGATTGACACGGTTGGTCACATCTCCGATCGCATAAATCGAAGGCACCGAAGTCTGAGAAAAACCATCCACCTGCACTGCGCCCACTGAATCCAGACCAATGCCCAGCGCCTCAAGCCCCAATCCCGCGCTTTTAGGGGTGCGGCCTGTGGCGTACATCACGACATCAAAGTCATGGCGCGCGCCCTTTGTATCTGTCACGCAGTATCCCGCCCCTTGCTTTTCAATGCGGGCCACATTGGTTTGCATGTGCATCTGGACACCGCGCTCTTGCATGCCCTGCACAATCACATCCCGGGCCTCTTTGTCAAAGCCGCGCAAGACCGCCTCGCCGCGATACCAAAGATGGGTTTGCACCCCAAGACCATTGAGAATGCCGGCAAATTCACAAGCAATATAGCCGCCTCCAACAATCAAGATGCGCTGTGGCAAAGCCTCAAGATGAAAAATTTCGTTCGAGGTGATGGCGTATTCGGCGCCAGGAACATCGGGCACTGAGGGCCAGCCGCCCGTGGCCAGCAAAATCACCTTGGCCGTCACGACCCGGCCATCGGCCAAACGCACCGAATGCGGGCCGCCGACTGTTGCGCGCACATCGAAGGTCTCGACACCTGAGTTTTGCAACAGGCAGCGATAGATGCCTTCAAGCCGATCAAGCTCACCTTCCAGATTGCGCCGAAATCCCGACCAGTTGAAACCGCCCATCTGCACGTCCCAGCCATAGACTGCAGCTTGCTCCATCGCAGGCGCGTAGGTTGAGGCAAACACCATCAACTTTTTCGGCACGCAGCCACGGATGACGCAGGTGCCTCCATAGCGGCTCTCTTCGGCCAAACCGACTTTGGCCCCGGTGTCTGACGCCGCAACGCGCGCCGCGCGCACACCGCCAGAGCCACCCCCAATTACAAAAAGATCATAGTCAAAAGACATTTTCGTCCCCTATTGAAATCCAAAGCCCACCGCCGCCTGATCTGAAACCCCACCGTTTGGCGTGTTAAGGCCGAACGTGCTCTTCAATGCGCCCATCACTGGCGCCAAGAATGACTCGATCACAAATATCTATAAATAAGCCATTTTCAACCACGCCCGGCACTTGATTAAGGGCAATGGCCAAAGCCGGCGCATCGGGTATTTGCGCAAGATGCAAATCGAGAATGAAATTCCCCTCGTCCGTCACAAAGGGGGCATCGCCCTGCTTGCGCGTGGTGATATCGCACCCGGCCAATCCGTGATCGGCCAAGAGGCGGGCAATATGATCGCGCGACGAGGCCAAACCAAATCCCAAAACCTCCACCGGCAAAGGGAATTTACCGAGCTGAGGCACATGCTTATCAAAATCTGCAATCACAATCATCCGATCCGAGGCGGAGGCGACGATCTTTTCTTGCAAAAGCGCCCCGCCACCGCCTTTGATGAGGTTCAAAGCGGAATCGAATTCATCCGTACCATCAATGGTGATGTCCAAATGCCCAGCCTGATCCAGAGTCACAACTTCCAAACCCAGCTCACGGGCCAAGTCGGCTGTGCGGGTCGAGGTGGGCACACCTTGAATGCGCAGCCCTTCGGCTTTCACCCGCTGAGCCAAACACCGCACCATCCAAGCCGCCGTTGAACCGGTTCCGAGCCCGAGTTTCATACCATCTTCGACCAATTCAACAGCGCGTTTGGCCGCGACGTATTTTGCCTGATCGGCGGGGGATAAATCGGCAAACATGTAAAGCTACTCCTGGTGATTTTCGCCCCTATTATAGACCGAAGTTCTGCCAATGCGCGAGGCCCGATTTCATCTTTCGAACCCGGCGTTGGCCGAGCTTAGCTCCAGCCAAGCAAAGGCCTCCGCATAATAGGGAAGCCAGGCCAAAACACCTTGCCCGGTGGCAACACAGGGTTGCGCCTGCCTGCCCTCAGTTCTGTGTTGAATGGCCTTGTTCAGAGCTCTTTTGACCCGCAATGCGCCGCTTATTCGCTTGCTCCGTGAAAGGTGCGGACGTAGACCTAGGGGAAAGTGTCGCATTTCCGCCGACAAACCCTGTCAAACCATGATCAACCCAAGCTATATACTCCTGCGAGGTCTTCAATGTTTTTATCTGTTTTTGACATGTTTAAGGTCGGCATTGGGCCAAGCTCATCGCATACGATGGGCCCAATGGTTGCGGCGGGGATGTTTTTGGACCTGCTGCGCGACAGCCCTTTTGAGGCCGCAGGCCTGAAAGCGCGCCTGCATGGGTCTTTGGCCTTCACCGGCGTGGGCCATGCGACAGATCGCGCAACACTTCTCGGATTGGCCGGATTTTCGCCCGAAACCTATGATGCCGCCAAGGCTGAAGCGACTCTAGAGGCCATGAAGCGCAACAAAGAGGTCAACCCTGATGGGCTTGGAACATTGCATCTCGATCCGGCCAGTGACATCGTGTTTGACTTCGGCCCATCCCTGCCGGGTCATACCAATGGTATGATCCTCATGGCGACGGATGCACAGGGCGACGTGATTTTGCAACAGACCTATTATTCCATCGGCGGCGGTTTTGTGGTGACAGCCGAGGACATGGCCAGTGGGGTATCGACCGGCGACATGGACCCCTACCCCCATGAATTCAACACCGCCAATGAATTGCTGGCCCTTTGCGCCGCTCAGGAAAAATCCATCGCCCAGATCAAACGCGAGAATGAGTTGAGCCGCCGCAGCGCTGCCGCGCTTGACCGCGGCCTGGCCAAAATCTGGGAGGTGATGAACGATTGCATCAATCGCGGGCTCGACCGCGGCGGCATTCTGCCGGGTGGTTTGAATGTAAAACGCAGAGCCAAACCCATTCATGAAGCGTTGATGGCCGAGCGCGGGCTGAATATGCCCGCCCCGCATACGATCAATGATTGGATGAGCGTCTACGCCATGGCGGTCAATGAAGAGAATGCCGCCGGCGGGCAGGTCGTGACCGCGCCGACCAATGGTGCGGCCGGAGTGGTGCCTGCCACCCTGCGCTATTGGCTCGATCATGTGCCCGGCGCCACGCCAAAGCGCATCCCAGAGTTTCTCCTCACCGCCGCCGCAATCGGCGGGCTGATCAAATTCAACGCCAGCATCTCAGGGGCAGAATGCGGCTGCCAAGCGGAAGTGGGCAGTGCTTCGGCCATGGCCGCCGCCGGTCTCTGCGCCGTCTTGGGCGGCAGCCCCGCACAGGTGGAAAATGCCGCAGAAATAGCCTTAGAGCATCACTTGGGCATGACCTGCGATCCGGTCAAAGGCCTGGTGCAAGTGCCCTGTATTGAGCGCAATGGGCTGGGCTGTATCAAAGCGGTCTCCGCCGCCAGCCTGTCGATGCGCGGCGATGGCACGCATTTGGTGTCATTAGATGCCTGCGTGGAAACAATGCGGCAAACCGGTCTGGACATGCATGAAAAATACAAAGAAACTTCGCTCGGTGGATTGGCGGTAAATGTGCCCAACTGCTGACCAATCCAAACCTTGATATGAAAGCACCCCATGGCTCAGGATAACAATCGTTTAGGTCTATTGTTGATGATTGGCTTTTGTATTCTGGCGCCGGCCAGTGATGCTTTGGTCAAGATTTTAGGCGATGGAATTCCTTTGCTGCAGGTGGTCATTGCCCGGTTTATCGCCCAGTTGCTTTTGGTACGCCGCAACCTGTGGACCAGCCGCCGCAACACTTGGATGCGGGCAGATCGGCTTGGCTATGTCATTCTGCGGTCGGTTCTGCATCTGGTAGCCATTTCTTTTTTCTTTCTCTCGCTGCGCTACCTGCCCCTCGCAGATGCCATCGCAATTGCCTATGTCCTGCCCTTCCTGATCTTGGGCGTCGGTTGGATGACCGGAGATCGGGCAAGTCCTTTGAGCCTTGGACTCTGCCTGCTGGGGTTCATCGGCACTTTGATGGTGGTGCAGCCCAGCTTTGCCGAGGTCGGTTGGCCTGCGCTCTTGCCGCTGGTTGTGGCCGTTTTATTCACCGGCTTTATGTTCATCACCCGCAAGATTTCTAAACATATCGACCCCATCGATCTGCAAGCGGCAAATGGGGTCTGCGCCATGGCGATCCTCTTGCCCATTGCCGCTTTTGGCTCGGCTTTGAACATTCCACTTTTGACCATCGTCCCGGTCACTGGATTTGAATTTTACGCATTGCTGGGCCTTGGGATCTTGGGAACTTTGGCGCATTTGAGCATGACTTGGGCGCTGCGCTATGCCTCTGCGCCCACAGTGGCCCCGGTGCAGTATCTCGAGATTCCTTTCGGAGCGCTCTATGGCCTGGTGCTCTTTGGCGATCTGCCCAATGGCATGGCGGCTGTTGGGATCATCGTGACGGTGACCGCTGGACTATTGGTGGTGCGTTTTACCAAAGCCTCTGTCTAGCGCTTCCAGAACAGTCTCAAGGTGGCAGCGCGGCAGGATTGCCAACAAACCCGGCCCATCCACGGTAATGTCCAGCGCACCACCCAAGGCGGCATTCGAAGTCGCAATTTGCCCCATCGGGCTCATGGCCGCATTTGAAAGCGGCCAGCGAACCCCGCGCAAACTCGCTTCAACCGAGGTCATGGGGTAAAACCCCACGGGTGTCTCAGCTTCCAGATCCACAGAAAATTTTTGCGGCACAACAAAAACCAGCTGCACCTCATCAATCAAGACCACGGGCCGCGGTTCATTGAGCAGAGCGGAGAAGCCTGCCAATTGATGATCCAACCGCCCGCCGAGAAACCCCACACCCAAAAAAACATCTGCATCACAGACCGCGAGGCATTTTTGGAAATCCGTGGTCTCCTGATCTGTGATATGCGCTACAGCCTGACCGGCCGGCAGGGCTTGTTGCGAATCCATATCGCCCACCACCAATGCCACCTGAACCCCCGCTTGTTTGGCCGCCTCAAAACCCCCATCAGCCGCCACAATCGCGTCACAATAGGCGGAAGTCTCTCGGATCAATTGAGCGGATGATGGGCCTGCCCCAATCAATAAAGTTCGGGACGCGCGACACATATTATTCTCATAGATCATTAGATTAACTCACTATTTTTCTTTGCGCCGCATTTCAGAGTGCCCCCTGGAAAAATGACCGTCGCGGTCTTAATAATTTTGAAGGACGGCGCGCCTATGAAGAGACCAAACAGATTGCCATCGGATTTTTCCCATGCCCGCCAAGCGTCCGGCCTCATTTCTCCTCACTCCGCAGTATCGCGTCGACGCGTTATGGTTGAATGGCGCCGGTCCTGAGGTCAAGGCCGAAGCGCCGAACGGGGCCCCGGCGCCCTTTGTTGATCTGCACGGGCTAGAAGGCCTGCTGCGCAAACCTGATCCGAAAATCGTGCTCTCATTGCCCGAAGACGCGGAGTTGATCGACCAGCTTCACAGATTAACTGGGAAAATGCCAAAATTTGCACAATTCAACCCACCACCAGCCGCATCCACAGAAGCGCCACCAGAGCCACAGGCGCCCGTGAAAGCCGAGACGGCGAAAGAGCAAAGCGCGCCCCATGCGAACCCACCCGCAGCCGCAGCCACTATGGATCTTTGGGATCTAACCTCCGGCCGGCGCCGCAAGCATGCGGCGGCAGAGAGAGGCAAGTAGGAGCTGCCGCTAAGCATGAAACTTCTCTAGGATCATCACACTTATACCCCCGCGTCCCGTCATCCAGCCGTTGACCCCAATATAATAACCATAATAAACAGATAACTTCGGACGAAGAAATACGCTTCACCCCTGCAATTTCAACAGGGCGCGGCTCACGTACGTCCCTATTAAATTTGACCATAATTCACAAAATTTGAGCTTTGCGGAATTCTAGGGGCAGCTCAAAAAAAATCCAGCTTCACAATTTTTTCTTTTTTGGCTCGAGCAGAAAATTCTTGCGCATTGATACTCAAAATCATTAGCGTATAAAAATATACATTAGTATCAAATTAATTTTAGATAAATCTAGATCAACCTGATCGAAAACAAAAAAAATCCAGCGTGCATCATCGCGTGATGCAAAAGTACTGCGGCAACGGTGGGCTATTGCGCGGTGACACGAGACGGGGAGCGTTTCATGGCTACTTTCGGGGTCTTAATTTTTGCAGCAGATAATCTCACCAACCCACAAAACCCTGGTTTTTTTCCTGCTGAGGACAATTCACATCGTTCGGACCTTCAAAATGGCGACCAGCTTACATGGAACGGTGGTGGTGAAAGTGCATTCATTGAAATTGACGATCCTTCAGGGACAAGCTTCGACGAACTTGAAACCGACCAAACCTTGGTAACGTCACTCACCTTCGATGGGAGTACCTATAGTTCAGGACAAGTTCTAACACCTTCTTATACCATCATCTTCAGTGGATCTGATGGCAATAATTATACACTTACCAGCTTAATATTTGCAGCGGGTGGTCAGCCACGGATACCAGACGCAATCTTCTGGGAAGGAAGTATTCCGCCAGCAGGCACAGTGCTCACTGTAACCTCCGAACGAGACCCTAAAGGTAATCAAGCCAGAAATTATTTAGACTTTGTTGCATGCTTTTGTGAGGGAACGTTGATAGAAACGAAGGACGGCCCCAAGGCTGTTGAACAGCTAACTTGCAAAGACAAAGTTGCAACTTTGCATGGTCATTTCATGAGCATAAAAGCAGTGTGCAATCGCGGCATCGCATGTTCAGAATTGCTGGACAATCCGAACCTACGACCTGTCGTCGTTTCTCAGGGCGCATTGGGTCGAGGCCTTCCCAAGCGCAATTTGCGTGTGTCCAAGCAACATCGATTTCTTGTCTCGTCACCTATTTGCAGACGCATGTTTGGAACTGATGCCACACTTGTCTCTGCAATTCAGCTGACGCAACTACCCGGAATTTTCATAGATACGAAAACAAACGACCTTCGTTACTTCCACATTCTACTTCAAAACCATGAGATCATATTTGCAGAAGGTGCACCTACAGAGAGCCTGCACCTTGGGAAGGGCACGCTTAAAGCGCTACCACAGGAAACCGTCAAAGAAATTACCTCTATTTTTCCCGACCTTTTAGATTCAGGGTTCTTACCAAAATCCGTTGAGCTCATCCCCGAAGGGAGGCGCCAAAAGAAATTGATCGCAAGACACCTGAAAAACAATAAGCCTCTACTGACGAAAGACATGACGTTATCCTTGGCCCAATAAATTGCAATTGGGCCGTAATGCTTTGCAAAAACGGACACTTTCGCAACCCAATTGATATGCCGAGTTCTCAAGAATTATCATCCGCATCGGGGTCCACCTGACCGATGCCTTTAAAGACAAATTTCAGCGGAAACGCCCAGGCGGTGCCGAGCACCACATAGAGGATGAATTCCAAGAATTTTGGAAGCACGGGAAGCAGTGCCACAAGGTTCACGGCCAAGACTGCGTAGACTGGCAAGCCAATAACCAAGATCAGCAGCGACCAGCGGCGGCGGGCTTTGTAACTCAGAGCCATCAGTCTGCAAAAGGATCAGTAACGAGGATGGTGTCTTCGCGCTCAGGCGAGGTTGAGACCAATGCCACTGGACACTCAATCAGCTCTTCGATGCGCCGAACATATTTGATCGCCTGAGCAGGCAACTCTGCCCAAGAGCGGGCGCCAGCTGTACTGCCGGACCAACCTTCGATGGTTTCATAGATCGGCGTCACGCGGGCTTGCGCATCGGCGGCAGTGGGCAGGTAATCCAGCCGTTGGCCATCCAGATCATAAGCCACACAGATTTTCAGTTCGTCAAACCCATCCAAGACGTCCAATTTGGTCAGTGAAATGCCATTCACGCCAGAGGTGGCGCAGGTTTGCCGCACCAGACAGGCATCGAACCAACCGCAGCGGCGCTTACGCCCCGTGGTGGTGCCAAACTCATGCCCACGTTCGCCAAGCTGCTGGCCATCAGCATCGTCCAGCTCTGTTGGAAACGGGCCTTCACCGACGCGGGTGGTATAGGCTTTGGTGATGCCCAGGACATAGTCAATCGCTCCTGGACCAATGCCTGTACCTGTGGCCGCTTGGCCAGCAATCACATTCGAAGAGGTCACAAAAGGATAGGTGCCAAAGTCAATATCCAGCAAAGCACCCTGCGCGCCCTCAAACAAGATGCGCTTCCCAGCCCTGCGTTTTTCGTTCAAAACTTTCCAAACCGGCGCCGCATAGGGCAATATCTGGTCCGCAATGTCACGCAACTGCGCCAGCAAGCTTGCCCGGTCTACTGGCTCAAGGCCAAGACCTTTGCGCAGCGGGTTATGATGCAGCAAGGCGCGGTCGACGCGCAGTTCCAAAGTGGCAGTATCCGCCAAATCCGCCACGCGGATCACCCGGCGACCGACTTTATCTTCATAGCAAGGGCCAATGCCCCGACCGGTCGTGCCAATTTTCGCGACGGACACCTGCCCTTCTCGCGCGCGATCCAGCTCACCATGGTAGGGCATAATCAAAGGAGTGTTTTCCGCCACCATTAGATTTTCTGGATTAATTTCTACACCTTGAGAACGGATGCCCTCAATCTCTTTGATCAAATGCCACGGATCGAGCACCACACCATTGCCAATGACAGATAATTTTCCGCCGCGCACAACGCCAGAGGGCAGCGCATGAAGTTTATAGACAGCCTCCCCGATCACGAGCGTATGACCGGCATTATGGCCGCCTTGAAAACGCGCGATCACATCGGCGCGTTCGGAAAGCCAATCCACAATCTTGCCTTTGCCTTCGTCACCCCATTGGGTGCCCACCACAACAACATTGGCCATAACTTATCCTCTTTCGATCGGATCAAAACGTGGGCCGTATAGCGGGGATCAAGGGCAAGGGAAACTGCTAACTTGCCGCGGGAGGGCCAAGCTGCGTTTTGATACAAATTCGAGCGCAAACCCCGCCGCTGGCGCAAGCCAAGCCCGGTGAAGCGGCATATAGGGGCCGATGTCCCAGTTTTGACTTGGCAAATGGGTTATCCTTGCTTAGATAGCCTCTGACCTGAACTGGGAAATTCGTATGCAAAATGTCGTCTTGATCATCCACCTTCTTCTGGCCATCTCGTTGATTGGCCTG
>Ga0181598_1000883_pt1 | contig 29827 bp, 31 predicted proteins | sample 041ome_4_FD_153295 | JGI IMG/M metagenome (GOLD analysis project Ga0181598, IMG submission 153295) | Coastal salt marsh microbial communities from the Groves Creek Marsh, Skidaway Island, Georgia - 041404US metaG (spades assembly) | ecosystem: Environmental > Aquatic > Marine > Intertidal zone >... | reverse complement strand
CCTGACCTGATGGGTTTTGACCAGACGGGGCGTCAGGCCCGGTTTTTTGGGGTTTTGCACGCGCATCATCATGGCCCAAAATTGCGGCGCGCGTCCCATCGGCAAAGCGGATCGTGACCGCCGCATGATCTGGTGCTATTGCGGCACGTTTAATGGGCGTTCCGCTTATGTCTGTTACCAGCGCAAAACCGCGATCAAGCACCCGCTCAAATGAGTTGGCATCAAGCAGCTTGACCAGATTATCAAGCTTTTGCTGGCGCTGGCTAAGGCCATTTGCAAGATGCTGATCAAAGCGCTGGCTAATCTGCGATAGGCGGCCATGCGCCGCGACAAGTTTGGTTTCGGGCGGTTGCAGGCGGCCCGCCAATCCCGACAGCCGCACGGTGCGCGCTGACAACCACCGGTCAAGCCCCCGCACCAGCCCCCCTAGCGCATAATCCAATGTTTCGGCCCGCCGCTGGATCAGGTCATCCGGATCAATCAGGCCGCGTGCTGCCATCGCCGCGCGCTGCCCTGAATTTTGCAACTTTTGCGCGGTGGCACGCATCAGCCGTGCGTCAATTTCACTTATATGGGCGGCAAGATCAGTTTTCACCGGCACTGCAAGTTCGGCCGCTGCCGTCGGGGTTGGGGCGCGCAAATCAGCGGCATGGTCAATCAACGTCGTGTCAGTCTCATGCCCAATTGCCGAAATTACCGGTATCCGGCATTCCGCAACGGCGCGCACCACGGCCTCTTCATTAAAGGCCCATAAATCTTCTAACGCACCACCGCCACGCGCAACAATCAATAAATCTGGCCGTGGCAGAGAGCCATCCTCGGGCATCGCATCAAAGCCGCGAATTGCGGCGGCGACCTGTCCAGCCGCCTCACGCCCTTGAACCAGCGTTCCCCATATCAACACCCTTACCCCAAACCGGTCATGGAGCCGGTGCAAAATATCGCGGATAACGGCGCCGGTTGGGCTTGTGACCACGCCAATCACGGCTGGCATCTTTGGTATTTTCTTTTTGCGTTCCGCGTCGAACAGCCCTTCGGCGGCAAGCATTCGGCGGCGATCCTCTAGCTGTTTGAGCAAAGCCCCCTCGCCAGCAATTTCCATCTGGCTGACGATCATTTGATATTTCGACTGACCTGCAAAAGTTGTCAGCCGGCCAGTGACAATCACCTCAAGCCCCTCTTCGGGCTGAACTGCCAAATTGGCTGTCATGGTTTTCCAACAGACCGCGGCAAGGGTCGATTTCTCGTCCTTTAGGGTGAAATAAAGATGGCCTGACGGGGCCTTATTGGGGCGCGAAATTTCCGCCCGCACCCGCACAAACTCGAACGCGGTCTCAACGGTGGTCTTTACCGCCCGCGATAGCTCGCTTATCGTCAAATAGGGCGCGTTATCGCCACTGATTTGCTGTTCGCCCTCTTCCATGATGAACCCATCTTATGCCATATTGGTCGCGCCGCAACACCAAAGGATTATCTGATGAACATTTTACTAATTGGCAGCGGTGGGCGCGAACACGCGCTTGCCTGGTCACTTGTAGACTCGCCGCTAACCACCCGCCTTGTCATTGCCCCAGGCAACCCCGGTATGGCACCTTACGGCGAATTGCGGCCAGTCGCCGCTGATGATCTGGATGGGTTATGCGCACTTGCCAGTGAAATCGCTGCCGACCTTGTTGTAATCGGCCCTGAGGTACCTCTTGTCGAGGGTTTGGCTGATCGGCTGGCTGGGCTGGGCATTGCCGCGTTCGGGCCAAGTGCCGCCGCTGCCCGGCTTGAAGGCTCCAAGGAATTTGCCCGCGCCTTTTGCGCGCGTCACAACGTTCCCCAACCAGCCTATTATCCGGTTAGCGACTATGCCGCCGCCTGCCAGCATATTGACCAGCTTGGCGGCATTTGCGTGATCAAGGCAGATGGGCTTGCCGCCGGCAAGGGCGTCGTGGTCGCCGATGATTCTGAAACTGCTAAGGCCGCCGCAAAATCAATGCTGGATGGCCAGTTTGGTGATTCAGGCAAAACGATTGTCATTGAACAGCGGATCAGCGGCCCCGAAGCCTCGCTATTTGCCCTGCTGGACGGCGATACGGCAATTTTAATGGCGACTGCCCAAGACCATAAACGCGCCTATGACAATGATACAGGGCCAAATACCGGCGGGATGGGGGCGATTTCGCCATCACCGCGGCTGGATAAAGCGCTTGAAGATCAGGTGATGCAGCAAATAGTTCATCCGGTCGTACGCGGCATGGCCGCCGAAGGCGCGCCCTATCGCGGGGTTCTCTATGTCGGGTTGATGCTTACCGATGACGGCCCGCAAGTCATCGAATTCAACTGCCGCTTTGGCGACCCTGAAGCACAGGTAATTCTGCCACGGCTAAAAACCGACATCGTCAGTGCAATGTTGGCAACAACAACCGCCAGCCTGCATCATTTTGATATGCGCTGGGATCAGCGTGCGGCTGTCACCGTGGTGATGGCGAATAAAGGCTATCCGGGCAGCTATGAAAAGGGCAGTGTGATCAGAAATACAGATGCGGCTGAAGCGGTTGCCGATTGCCACGTCTTTCATGCCGGAACTGCGCTTGCGGATAATGGTGATCTGATTGCGGTTGGCGGGCGAGTGCTTGCGGTAACCGCGCTTGGTGATGATGCGGCATCGGCACGCCGCCATGCCTATGAAGCGGTCGCAAAGATTGATTGGGAAAACGGCTTTTACCGAAGCGATATTGCCAAAATCTAGCGGCGCACTGCAAAAAACGCTTGCAGCATTGCGCGTGCCTCAGCCGCACCAATTCCGCCATAAATCTCGGGCCGGTGGTGACAGGATGCACTGTCGAAAAACCGCACGCCAGACTCAACGGCACCCGCCTTTTCATCATGCGCGGCAAAATAGACCCGCCGCAGCCTTGCATGTGCAATCGCCCCCGCACACATCGTGCATGGCTCCAGCGAAACCCATAGATCATAACCATCAAGCCGCGAGCGGCCGGTTATTGCCATTGCTGCCTCGATTGCCAGAATTTCAGCATGATGAAGTGCATTGCCGTCACGGATCATTCGGTTTTCAGCAAGCGCGATAAGCCCGCCATCAGCATCGGTAATTGCCGCTGCAACCGGCACTTCACCCGCGGCGGCGGCGGCGGCGGCGGCGACCAAAACCTTATCCATATAGCCTTTCATCTTCATGCTCTCCTTGGTGGCATAGATGGCCGGCTTTACCAAGCAAAAATACTGCGCGCAACCGGCCCAATGAAACCCGCAACGCTTGCCGATTTACCGCAGCTTGCAGATTGGCATTTGCCAAGCGCCAGATTTCCGGCTACATCCAAGCGCATGACAAAACAAAGTTTCACCCTTGACGAGATGGCCGAGTCCGAGCGCATTGCCAAACGCATCGCCCGGGCGGGCATCTGCTCGCGCCGTGAGGCCGAGGCTCGAATTCTGGATGGGCGCGTTAGCGTTAATGGCGCGGTGATTACCAGTCCGGCGCTAAATGTTAGCGCCAGTGACAAAATCACCATTGATGGCAAGCCGTTACCAGCACGCGAGCCGGCTGGTTTATGGCGTTATTATAAACCGCGCGGCCTTGTTGTGAGCGACCGCGACGAGCAGAACCGCGAAACGATCTTTGACCATTTACCGCGAAATCTACCGCGTCTGATGACGGTTGGACGGCTTGATCTGGATTCAGAAGGCTTGTTGCTGATGACCAATGATGGCGATCTTGCCCGTCATTTGGAATTGCCATCAACCGGCTGGAGCCGGAAATATCGGGTGCGCATACAAGGCCATGTCAACGAAGAACAGCTTGCCGCCCTTGCCGATGGTGTGACCATTGACGGGATCCGCTATGGCGAGGTTGTTGCGCGGCTGGATCGGCAGATGGCCAGCAATGCGTGGCTTACCGTCGCCATTCGTGAGGGCAAGAACCGCGAAATTCGCCGCATCATGGAATATCTTGGGCATAAAGTCAGCCGCCTGATCCGCATTTCCTATGGCCCGTTCCAGCTTGGCGACCTTGAAGATGGTGCTATCGAACAGATTAAACCACGGGTTCTGGCAGATCAGCTTGGGCTGGGCGATGCCGCCCTTGCCGCCAGTGAAAAGCCAAAGCTTTCGATTAATAAACCAGCTCATAAATCAGGCCCAAAAAGAGGCAGACATGCGAATCATAGCGGGAAGCCGTCGCGGGGCAGTCCTCGCAAAACTGGACACCGTTAAAACCCGGCCAACGGCAGATCGGGTTCGCGAGTCATTATTCAACATTCTGCAGTCAGGCCGGTTTAGCGGTTTACTGGCAGGCAGTCAGGTCATTGATGCTTTTGCGGGCACTGGCGCGCTTGGGCTGGAGGCAATTTCGCGCGGGGCTGCCTTTGCCAGTTTTATTGAAAATGAGCCTGCCGCCCTTGCAGTTTTGCGCGCCAATATCAACAAATTGCGGTTTCAATCAGCAAGCGCCGTTCTGGCGGCTGATGCGCTGGGGCTGGTACATTGGCGCGGTGCGCCAGCGAATATCGTTTTTGCTGATGCGCCGTATCAGACAGGCGGCGGGCAGACGGCGGTTGCCGCGTTAGCCAGGATTGGCGCGCTTGCCAGTGGCGCGATTATTATTATCGAAACCGCTAAAACCGAAACTCTAGAGAGCCAAGACCTTGCCAGCGGCCTAAGCGTGATTGATCAGCGCAGCTATGGCAAAGCCCTATTGCATTTTCTGACCTACGACGCGTAATAGCCCGGCTTAGCTGCGCCCAAACAGCCGTTCAATATCGGCCAGTGACAGCTTTACCCATGTTGGCCGCCCGTGATTACATTGCCCTGATCGCGGCGTTACTTCCATATCACGCAACAGCGCGTTCATCTCGCTGGCATTCAGCTGGCGACCGGCGCGAACCGACCCATGGCACGAGACCGTCGCCAAAACATGATTGATACGATCTTCAAGGCTGGTACTGCCGCCCAATTCAACCAGCTCTTCGGCAATGTCAGCGATCAGCCCCTTGACATCAGGTGTGCCAAGCAATGCCGGCACCGCCCGCACCACCACCGCACCAGCCCCAAAACCTTCAACCACCAGCCCCATATCCTCGAGCAATTCCGCCGCCTCGACCACCGCCGCTGCCTGATCATCGGCCAGCGTGACAACCTCAGGCAATAGCAGATTTTGCGATGGTACGGCGCGCGCCGCCAAGGCCGCCTTCATCCGTTCCATCACCAGCCGCTCATGCGCGGCGTGCTGGTCGATAATCGTCAATCCGTCTTCGGTTTCAGCAACGATATAGGTTTTATGAAGCTGCGCCTTGGCCGCCCCAAGCAAATGCCGGCGCTGGGCTTGATCTGCGGTCTCGTCCTGATGCGCCTCAACCCGCGCCAGCGGCACCGCGTCATCACCCAATAACGCCGCACGCGTTTCTGCACCCGATGGCTGGCTATGAGGATATTCAGCCCCGCCCGGTTGATCAGGCCGGTAATAGGCATGGGCAGATGCTAATTGCTGTCGTGACGGCGGCGTCAAATAGGGGCGTTGCTGCCCGCTGGAAAGATTGTGACTGGCAGGCCCATGAGGCAGATTGTTCGGCGCTGTCGAAAATTTGCCCATTGCAGACGTGCCGCCAGCACTGGTCGCGTGAATACTGCCATCGCGCAACCGCGCCATCAAACCACCAACCAAGAGGCTGCGGACTGCGGTTGCATCTTTAAACCGCACCTCGGCCTTTGCCGGATGCACATTCACATCAACACTGGCCGGAGGCACAGTTAAAAACAGCACCGCCATCGGATGTCTGCCCCGCGGCAATGTATCGCCGTAACCGGCCCGAACGGCGCCCAAAAGGCTTCGGTCATGGATCGGGCGTCCGTTCACAAACAGATAAATATTGGCAGGTGTTGGGCGGTTCATCGTCGGCAGGCCGACAAGACCGGTCAATTGCACCTCATCGCGGGCCGTATCCAGCGCGATTGCCTCGGCGGCAAAACCCTGTCCCATGATCGCGCCAATGCGCGTTTGCAAACCCCCATGCCCCGGCAAACAGGCTGGCAAATCCAGCAATGACCGGTCATCGGCGTTCAGATGAAACCCAACCTCAGGCCAGGCCATCGCCAGCCGTTTGATGACATCAACACATTGCCCTTGCTCGGTGCGCTCGGTCTTTAGAAACTTCAGCCGCGCTGGCACTGCCTTAAATAGCTGGGTGATCGAAATCATCGAGCCTTTTGCCAAAGCTGCCGGATCAGGGCCGCTGCGGCGACCAGCATCAACGACCAGCCGCCACGCATGGTCCAGATCAGCCGTAATCGACGTCAGCACGAGACGTGAAACGGCGCCAATCGACGGCAGCGCCTCGCCGCGAAACCCAAGTGAATTGATCTGATCAAGTGTATCATGCGGCAGTTTCGACGTCGCATGACGCTCGACCGCAAGCAGCATATCATCGGGGCTCATGCCACAGCCATCATCAGTCACGGTAATCTCGTCAATGCCGCCACGCCGCAACGTGATGCTGATTTGACGGGCCCCAGCATCTAGCGCATTTTCAACTAGTTCTTTTAGTGCACTAGCTGGCCGCTCAACAACCTCACCAGCCGCAATCTGGTTAATCAGTCGGTCAGGAAGCTGGCGAATAACGGCCATAATCGCGGTCTAATTTATCGTAAGTGGCTGATTACTCGCAGGGTCAATGGCCTTGCTGCCGTCTTCGGTTGGCGTTTTTCCGTCAAGGCGCGCTCTACGAAGCCGCAAATCTTCTTCCATCTTATCAAGCACCGGCCCAACATCCGGCATGCCACCAAATAAGATTTGCAATGGCAACCTGCTCTCAAGCTGAATGCCATAGGTCTCTTCATCAACCTTGGTGCGGATATCTTCAGGAACGCCAGAAAAATCAAACAGGCTGGCAAAGCTAGAGTTATCCGCCGTTGCCGAGCCAATCAATTGTGCTGTGCTAGATTTAGCATCACTACCAGTGGTTTGTGCCTGTTTGACGATATCTTCGGGGCTATCAGAAAAACCGGGCGGAAGGGACAGCGGTGCCCGCACCACAACCTGAAACTCATCTGGTGCCGATTTACCATCGCCAATGGCACGGCGGAAATCAGAACAGGCCGTCAGCCCGGTCACCATCCCGGTTGCCAGCAAGACTGTCATGCTGATCTTCATAAATTGTCTGGTCATGTCTCGTTTGTCTCCTGTCCAAACAAAATGCTATAGGCCCAAAGCCCCGCGCCAATTGTGATCGCCGCATCTGCGACATTAAATGCTGGCCAATGCCACGCACCAATATGCAAATCTATAAAATCAACAACCCGGCCAAAACGCAACCGGTCAATTGCATTTCCGATTGCACCACCCGCAATCGCCGCACCGGCAAACCGTTGCATCCGATCAAGATTAGGCAACATCCAGACAAGCCAGCCACTGACCAGAAACGCCAACATAGTCAAGCCAATCCGGACAATCATCCCGCCATCGGCAAGCAGCCCAAAACTCATCCCACTATTCCAAACCGGAACAATATTTAACAGCAAGCCAATTTCGATATAGCGCGGCGGGTTAAACACCAGATCCAGCATAATCTGCTTACTGACCTGATCGGCAACCAGCACGGTAGAAAATACCGGCAAAAATACAGCTAGCCCCGGCCATTTTCGTAACGGGGATGAACCGGTCATGATCCCGCCGAAACCGCATCATGGCAGCGTGTGCAAATATCGCGCTCAGCAGTGACTTCCGGCGTAATTTTCCAACAACGGGCGCATTTCTCGCCATCAGCAACCGCGACAACAACCGCCACATCCGCAACCGCCTCAAGCCGGAACGCATCGGCGGGTGCTGGCGCGTCACTCAGGCTGGCAGCCGAGGTAATAAACAAGCTGGCAGCATCCTGTCCGACAAATTGAGACAGCATCGCGGCCGGCATATATATTGTCGGCGTTGCCTGTAAAGAGGCCCCTATCATGCCATCATTACGGGCGGCCTCAAGGGCACTCATCACAACTTGGCGCACTTTGCGGATCTGTGACCATTTCTCGGCAACTGCCGCATTCTGCCAATCAGCTGGCACCAGATCATAGCTTCGAAGATGCACCGAATTATTGATATCGGCATGGCGTGATTGCCACGCTTCTTCGGCAGTGAAACATAAAATTGGCGCAAGCCAAGCCGTCAATCGGTTAAAGACTTCATCCATCACCGTCCGGCAGGCACGACGCGCAACATCATCGGGCCGGTCGCAATAGAGCGTATCTTTACGAATCTCGAAATAGAACGCTGACAGATCACTGTTACAGAACTGATGAAGCTCGGAAAAAATACCATGAAAATCGTGCGTTTCCGTCATTTCACGAATGGCTGCATCAATCGAAGCCAAACGGTGAAGAACCCATTTTTCCAGTTCGGGCATATCGGCATAGGCGGTTTTTTCGGCAGTATCAAACCCATCCAGCGCGCCAAGCAGATACCGTAGCGTGTTACGGAACCGCCGGTAATTATCGGTTGTCCGCTTGATGATTTCCGGCCCAATCCGAAGATCATTATAATAGTCTGAGCTTACCACCCACAGTCGCAGAATATCGGCACCGTTCTGTTCCATCACCTTTTGCGGGGTCACAACATTGCCGAGTGATTTCGACATTTTGCGGCCCTGCTCATCCAGCACAAATCCATGTGTCAAAACGGCCTTATACGGCGCCCGTGCCCGCGTTGCGCATGATTGCAGCAAGGATGAATGAAACCAGCCGCGATGCTGATCCGAACCTTCAAGATACAGGTCTGCTGGGCTATCCAGATCATCACGGTCTTCAAGCACAAACGAATGTGTTGATCCGGAATCAAACCAGACATCCAGAATGTCAGTGATTTTTTCATAATCATCCGCATTATAAGCATCGCCAAGAAAACGCGCATTTTCAGATGCAAACCAGCAATCCGCACCTTCATCCTTCATCGCTGCGACAATACGGGCATGAACCGCCGGATCGCGTAACGGCTCGCCAGTTTCCTTATGCACAAAAATGGTCAAGGGCACACCCCATGCCCGCTGTCGGCTAAGGCACCAGTCGGGGCGCTGGGCAATCATCGACGTCAGGCGCTTTTGGCCAGCGGCAGGATAGAATTTGGTCTTGGCAAGCTCGGCAAGCGCCGTATCGCGAAGGCCATGCGATTCCATCGAGACAAACCATTGCGCTGTGTTGCGGTAAACCACCGGCGCTTTTGAGCGCCATGAATGTGGGTAGGAATGCACCAGTTTGCCAATCCCGATCACGCCTTTATGTTCTGCCATAATTTCGGCAATCTTGGCATTGTCGCGCAGCACGTGCATACCGCCAAAGATTGGCAGATGTGGCAAAATTACACCATCTTCACCAACCGTATCAGGCACCGCGATACCATGTTTCAAATGCGCAAGCTCGTAATCCTCGACCCCGTGACCGGGAGCAATATGAACAAAGCCGGTGCCCTGTTCGGTTGTTACATGGCTGCCAGCCAAGAGAGGCACGTCAAAATCATAACCATGTCCGGCCATCGGATGCGCCGCGATCGAGCCTGCAATATCACGGCCCATAATCTGCGCCCTTACCTTGCTGTCGCTAGCGCCAATTGCCGTCATGACGCCAGCCGCCAAATCATCGGCAATAACAATAACATCACCAACGGCGCATAATGCGCCCTCGCCGGTGCCAAGCACCTCGGTCACCTGATAGCTGATATCATCGCCATAGGCGACCGCGCGGTTACCGGGCATCGTCCATGGTGTTGTTGTCCAGATGATGATGCTGGCGCCATCCAGCGAAGGATGCGCCGCTTTGATCACCGGAAAGCGGGCGTAAATGGTAACTGAAGTATGATCTTCATATTCGATTTCCGCCTCGGCCAATGCAGTCTTTTCAACCGGCGACCACATCACTGGCTTGGCACCACGGTAAAGGCTGCCATCCATCAAGATGCGGCCCAGCTCCTCGGCGATTTTGGCTTCGGCGGCATAGGCCATCGTCGTGTAGGGGTTTTGCCAGTCACCCAAAACGCCAAGCCGTTGAAACTCCTCGGATTGCACATCCAGCCAATGCGCCGCAAAATCGCGACATTCCTGACGGAATTCGGCCACCGGAACGGCGTCTTTATCTTTGCCTTTTTTACGATATTGCTCTTCGATTTTCCATTCGATCGGCAGACCATGACAATCCCAGCCAGGAACGTAATTTGCATTTTTTCCGAGCATTGATTGCGACCGGTTAACCACGTCCTTCAGAATCTTATTCAGAGCATGACCGATATGAAGCTGGCCGTTGGCGTAAGGCGGGCCGTCATGCAAGGTAAAGCGCGGCGCATCTTTGCGGGCATCGCGCAGCTTTTGATAGAGATCAATATCGTGCCAGTTCTGCAGGATTTGCGGCTCTTTTGTGGGCAAACCGCCCCGCATCGGAAAATCTGTACGCGGCAGGAAAACTGTATCTTTGTAATTCATGTTTGGCTCGATCTATTGTCTCGAATGAGGAGGCTCGTTAATGAATGCGCAGGGTCACATCTGACCAAGGGCAAAAGGTGGCAAAAGCTGGCGCGCGGCTTCGGCATCCAGCGAAATCTGTTGTAACAATTCTTCAATACCAGAAAATTTCTGCTCCGGCCGCAAAAACGCCTTCAACCTGACCAATAAACGCCTGTCATACAGGTCGATATCATGGTCAAAGAGATGCGCCTCACATAAAACACCGCGGTTCTGCACTGTCGGTCTGATGCCGATATTTGCAACACCATTACCGATTTGGCGAACACGACCATCGCCCTCAACCAGATCAATCTCGACCGCATAAACACCAAAGGCCGGATGTTGCAGCGGCCCTAGCGCAATATTTGCTGTTGGGAAACCGATGGTGCGGCCGCGTTGATCACCCCTGATAACGTTGCCGGTGACCGCCCAGTCACGGCCAAGCATCGCCGCCGCCGCATCGGGCGAACCTGCCTGTAGCGCGGCGCGAATTCGGCTTGAGGAGATGACCGCGCTGTTCGTATCGACAAGCAACGGCACTGCGGTGGCACTAATACCAACATCGTTACCGACCTGATTGATCGTCTGAATATCGCCGCCGCGCCCTTTGCCAAAAGCAAAATCGGTGCCGGCATAAAGCTGGCGCACCCCAAGCCCGGCAAGAATCTCCGTAACAAACTGGCTGGCATCTGTGCTGCGCAGCGCTTTGTCAAACCTGATATGGATCACCCGTGCTGGCCCCATCTGGCCAAGAAGACTAGCAAGCAGCCGGTCTTTTTCGCGCCGATCAGCAAGGTGAAACGGCGCCTCATCTTGGCGAAAAAACTCACGCGGGTGCGGGTCAAAACTAATCACTGAAGGCAACAGACCATCACGCCTAGCCGCAGCGCAGGCAGCCGCAACAACCTTTTGATGGCCGCGGTGCACACCGTCAAAATTACCGATCGCCGCCGCCAAACCGGGCCCCGCAAATTCACTGCCTGCCAACGGCGTATCGCCGACGGCCCAATCAATCATTTCGACCATGTCTGTCTGTTGGTTTTTCATAGCGCGGCACTATATCGCCGAACGCCCCTTAATATCAATCGTTGATCGCGAAAAGAGGCATATGGCGGTGATCGTAAAACCGGGTATGTGGCATTGACCATAAGTAAGCAGCGCAAAGCAGCACCGCTTTTTTGGTCATCGGGATAGGTGCAATAGAATGTTTTTACATAACCCGGCGTATTTGATACGCTTGTGCCCAATCGCATGAGGCTGCCCTTGGGGTGGCACGGGCCATCATAATCGCGCGCCGGTCATGTGCCTTTTGACATCAACCATGATTGAAAATGATAGATACAATATGGAAACCCTAACCGACAGCCTGTTCTCATTGGATATGTTTGGTCAAACCAGCGCCGACCTTTTGTTGGGCTTTGCCACACAGATTCTGGCCGGTATCATCACAATCATAGCGGGCTTTTGGCTGGCAGGAAAAGCCAGCCGCCTCGTTGTTGATTCTATCTCAAAGATAGACCGGATCGACATTACCATCGTGCCGATGATCGGCGCGCTTATCCGCTATGCCGGCATGACGCTGACATTGGTCGTTGCGCTTGGCAAATTCGGCGTTGAGACAACATCTATCATTGCAGTTCTGGGTGCCGCCGGCCTTGCCATTGGCCTTGCCTTGCAAGGGACATTATCGAACGTTGCCGCCGGTTTGATGCTGGTGTTCCTGCGCCCGTTCAAAATTGGTGACTGGATTGAGGCGGCCGGCATGTCTGGTACGGTTCGTGAGATTGGCCTCTTTACGACAATCATTGACACCTTCGACCGGGTTTATATCAGCGTTCCGAATTCGGCGATTTGGTCGGCAAATATTATCAACCACTCACGTTACGAGCAGCGGCGTTTAGATCTTGATATTGGCATCGCCTATGAAAGCAATCTGGACGACGCCGAAGCAGCGCTGATGAGCCTAGCGCAAGACCCACGCATCCTGCCCGATCCAGCCCCGCGCTTTCTGGTGGTAAGCTATGCTGACTCGGCGATTATCGTACGGCTGCGCGTCTATGCGAACTATGCAGATTTCTTTGATCTGGGCCATGATCTGCATCGCCAGTTAAAAGACGCCATGGCGGCGCATAATGTTTCAATCCCATATCCACAGCGCGTCATTCGTTATGCCGATGATGAGGGCGCGGATGGGGTTAATGGCGGGGCATGAGCAGCGAGCTTAAGACCACCAAAATCACCCGCGAGGCACTGCAAGATTGGCGCGTTGCAAAGATGGCGCGCGAACAATACGGGGCTGATGCAAGTGTTGCCACCGAAAACCAGTTACTCGAATCGCGGCGCGCAATGGTACCTGACGATGCCGATTGCCGCGATTTATGGGTGTTTGGCTACGGTAGCCTGATTTTTAACCCGATTATTGCCCATGAACAGCGTCTGCTTGCCCGCACGCATGGTTATCACCGCCGGTTCTGTCTCTGGACAAAAATTGGCCGCGGTTCGCCAGAATGTCCGGGACTGGTGCTCTCGCTCGATCGCGGCGGATCATGTGTTGGTGTTGGCTTTAGGCTTAACCCGGAAACGGCCATTGCCGAGCTTGATCTATTATGGCGGCGCGAGATGCTAACGCTTGCCTATAATGCGCGCTGGCTCAGGCTTCATACGGCCGAGGGGATTAAGCGCGGCCTCGCTTTTGTGGCCAATCCGCAACGACCAGCCTATGCCCCGCCAATGCCGTTTGAAGATACGGTAGCAACAGTCGCAACGGCCGCTGGCTTCAATGGCCATTGCCGTGATTACCTGTTTGACACGCTTGCCGGTATGCATGATTGCGGTATCCGTGACCGGGCGATGGAGAAACTGGCGAAAGCAGTGTCCGAGAGGCTTGCGTCATCCGCATAATTTGGGTAGGAACTGTTTTCTTGTTGGTAAACGCGGCTGTGGCGGAATGGTAGACGCGGCGGATTCAAAATCCGCTTCTGGTGACAGAGTGGGGGTTCAAGTCCCTTCAGCCGTACCAACAACGACTTGTTTGCGACGTTGGTGCGCAAAAACCGAAGCCTGATCAACGGTGACAGATGCCGCTTTGGCGATTTTTAAAACAGCAATATGATTTTATCATCCGCGCCGCAGCGACAACATTGGCCGTTCGCGCGATGTACCTATTTGCCGCGCTGGAATCGATCATCATCCCCGTACCTGTCGACCCGCTGTTGGTTGCGACGGTGCTGGCGCGTCCCGCTCGCTGGCGACAGCTAACCATTGGCTGCACGGCGGCATCGGTAATTGGCGGGGTTGGCGGCTGGGCAATTGGCGCATATTTCAGCGCTCATATTCATGATTGGCTGGCGCTATTACCAGCCAAACTGGCGGCACCAGCTGCCTTTATGGCTGTCGAGACGGGTTTTGCCGAATTTGGTATTTTCCTTGTATTTCTGGGGGCTTTTTCACCACTTCCCTATAAGGTTATCGCTGTCAGCGCGGGCCTTGGCGGCTTTGGCTTGTTGCCGTTTATTCTGACCTCGATCTTTGGTCGCGGCCTGCGCTTTGCCATTGTCGCGGCTATTGCCAGACATAACGGAAACCCTAAAATAGTCATCCTGCTGATAACGGCATTAGTCTGTTTGTTTGCGATCGCGATAGGGATGACACGATGAGCGATTATATCATTCCGCCGATAAGCCAGCGCCTTGGTCTCTATATTGCTGGTGGCATTTCGACGAGTTTGCTTGGCGGCGCAATTTTATTTCAATATGTCGGCGGACTGGCACCTTGCAGCCTTTGCATCTGGCAACGCTGGCCGCATCTGGCTGTTATGATCCTTGCCATTATTGGGCTTCGCGGCATTATGCCGCGGCTGATGCTTGGGCTCATTCTAATCGCGGGTCTGATCAGTGCAGCCTTGGGCAGTTATCATGCCGGTATTGAATGGGGGTTTTGGGCTGGGCCAAGTGGTTGCACATCAAACCTCGCCCTAGATGGTGATATTACCGCGATGACGCAGCAGCTGCTCGACACGCCGCTGGTACGCTGTGATGATGTTGCATGGTCGCTGTTTGGCCTGTCGATGGCAGGGTGGAATGCGCTTATCAGCCTTGACATTATTGCCGCGGCTCTTATCTCGTTAAGGCGTATCTAAACCTTGTTTTGCCAGTGACCGTCAAAGGATTTTCCATGACCCCGTCAAAAGACACCACCAACCGGCGTGACCTTGAGCGTTATATTCGTGTTGATCATGCTGGCGAACGTGCCGCCCAGCAAATCTATCGCGGACAGCTTGTGGTGCTAGGCAAACACCCGATGGGTGATGAAATCCGTCATATGATGGCACAAGAGGTCGAACATCTTGAAGCCTTTGATAGCCTGATCAACGAACGTCGGGTGCGCCCGTCCCTGCTGGATCCAGTATGGGGTGCGGCCGGCTTTGCGCTTGGCGTTGTCACCGCGGCAATGGGGCCAAAGGCTGCGATGGCCTGCACGATCGCGGTTGAAGAGGTGATCGGCGAGCATTACCAAAAGCAGGCCGAAAATCTTGGCAGTGACGAGGCCGCGCTGAAAGCAAAAATCGAACGGTTCCGCGATGAAGAGCTGGAACACCGCGATATTGCGGTCGATTACAAAGGGCGGGAAGCACGCCACTATAAATTGCTGCATGATGTCATTCAGACCGGATGCCGCACCGCCATCAAAATCGCTGAAAAAATTTAACTGAGAAAATTTAACTGCCAGAGGCTGGTCTAAAGCCCGCTATCGCGGCATATCACGGCCTTGATCCGTGACCAGCGACTTTTAATCGTCGCTTTGCAATTCACTATCCCAATAAAGATAATCGCGCCACGATTCATGCAGATAATTCGGCGGGAAGGCACGGCCATTTTCCTGTAACTGCCACATATTAGGTGCTGATGGCCGCAACAGCGGATGCATATTACACTGGCCTGGCAGCTTGTTGCCTTTGCGCAGGTTACACGGGCTGCACGCCGCCACGACATTTGTCCAGTTCGTTCGCCCCCCCTTGGATCGTGGCACGACATGATCAAACGTCAGATCCGACGCTGAAAAGCCGTTGCCACAATATTGACAGGAAAAACGATCCCGCAAAAACACGTTAAAACGGGTGAAGGCGGGGTTTCGATTTTGCGGCACATATTCCTTTAACGCAATGACCGAAGGCAGGTTGATCACCGTCGTTGGTGACGAGATTGATTGCTCATATTCCGAGATGATTGTGACCCGTTCCAAACAGACAGCTTTGATCGCGTCCTGCCACGACCATAGCGATAGCGGAAAATAGTTTAACGGCCGGAAATCTGCATTTAACACCAAAGCCGGAGCAAAACTACCTGCATTCATCATTGTCTCCCTGTTCTAAGACGAAAGGCCCTTCCAAATCTCAGTCAAAATCTAACCACAATAACCACGAAAAAAGCAGAACACGGTAGAGACGGAAAAACAACCCTATGGAATCAATATATGGACAGCTACTTTGACGCACCCCCTAAATATAGATTATGCAACGTGATGCCAGCATTTTGCGCAATGCGCCCTTTTAGGCTGGCAGATGTTTGGCCAGAAAGGCAATCGCGGCTGACAGGCCGTCAGGGTCAATGCCATGACCAAGCCGGTGACAGGCAACCGCTTCCACCTCGATTGAACGGCTCTGCATCACATCTCGTGACGCCGCCTGCAGCGAGAATGGCACAACTTGATCATCTGTGCCATGAACCAACAGCACCGGCGGGTAGGTCGCGCCATCGGCAAGATCCTCATGCAATAAAAGGGCACCAGAAAAGCTGATGATCGCCGCCGCCGGTTCCGGATGGCGTAACCCGCAATGAAGGCTCATCATGCCGCCTTGTGAAAATCCGGCCAACGCAAATGCCGAGGCGGGCAAATTTAAGTCTGCCAGAGCTGCGGCAATCGCGGCATCAATGACCGGCGCGGCGGCAACCGGCCCGTTCACCCGATCATCAATATCAAACCATTCGCGTCCGGCTGGGTTCATTCGGCATGGTGCTGGCCCGTTCGGCACAAAAAACGCGGCCCCGGGAAACCGTACTGAAATCGGATGGGCCAGGTCAGCCAGATCATTGCCATCGGCTCCCCACCCATGCAGCAGCACGATAAGACTGCTCGCAAGCCCCCCTCTGGCCGGCGGGATAAAAGGCCCAGACAAATCACCATAACTACGAATTTCCATTTTATCTCTCCTGTTGGGCGGTATGCGTAACCCGCGCGACATCTTAGCCACGCCGCATCCTGATTGACGAAATTGTTGCAAAGCGATAGGTCTGGGGCAAGTGGAACAGCGAGATTACCGCAATGAATCGTCCGTTTATCACCCGGTTTGCACCAAGCCCTACTGGGCTTTTGCATCTCGGCCATGCCTATGCGGCAAAGGTGGCGCATGATTTGGCGGCACAATCGGGCGGGAAAATGATCCTGCGGATTGATGATATTGATCACACACGTTGCCGCGATCATTTCGCCGCAGAGATTTTCAACGATTTAGACTGGCTTGGGCTGGCATGGCATAGCGCGGCAACGACCGATACAGCCGGCTGCAATGCCCCCCGCCAATCGCAGCGGATGCCCGCCTATCAAGCCGCACTTAAAACACTTCAGGATATGGGGCTTGTTTACCCATGCTATCTTAGTCGCCGGGAATTAAACGCGCTGCTCAGCGCGCCGCATACATCGCCATCCGCGCCACCAAATATTGACCCGCCAATGACAGCGAGCGACGACATCGTCAGCAATACCGACCGGCTGTTAAGTGCGGCTGAAATAGATCGCCGCCGTGCTGCCGGCACTGGTGCGGCTTGGCGGTTGCGGATGGGTGCCGCTCTTGAAATGGCGTCCGCGCGGGCACAAGGCGATAAACTTGGCTGGTTTGACTATCTTGCCGGATACCAAACTGCCAATCCGGCACAATTTGGTGATGTGGTTATCGCCCGTGCCGATATTGCCGTCTCATATCATCTGTCAGTTGTGGTCGATGATATGCTTGACGGTATTACGCTTGTGACCCGCGGTAATGATCTGGCGCCTTCAACACATCTTCACCGGCTGTTACAGGCGCTTTTGGGGCTGCGAACACCCGATTACTGCCATCACGCCCTGATTCTTGACCAGACCGGCAATCGCCTCGCCAAGCGCGATTCTGCTCATAGCCTCCAGTCGATGCGGCTCATTGATGACGATCCAGCACGAATTTTTGCCAAAATGCCGCCAATTCCAGTTATTCAGCCGCAGAAAAATCCAAAAAAAACCTGATTTTTCAGGCTAAATCACGCCTAGCCGCGACCTGCATCTTTTTTTCTATCATTTAAATTAGTCAGTGGGGTTGACTTAAAATGATAATAATCTCATATACTGCATTGCACCAAACGTGAGTTTGTGTGTTTCCTCCCTAGACTCGGTCGTGAGCTTGCTTACGACCTTTTTTTTGGCTCATTTCTTTATAAAATCTAATTTGAAAATTGATTGTTTCCATTTCGTGTTTAATTAAATCAGCCAATTTCTTATGCTGCAATGCAATATAAGTGTTTTTACAGAAGAATAATCGCGCCATTAAACCCGCATGCTGCGGCGTGATAAAATCAGCCAGGACAGTGATAGGGCGATGATTAGCACCGGTCCCAATGCTGATAACACCATGACTTCCCAGCCGAACTGGCTGTGTAGCGCACCGGCAACCAGCGACGCGGTTGCAACTGAGGTTGTTGTGATCAGATCAGCAATGCCCTGAACCCGCCCGCGTTCTTCGGGGTTGGCCACACTTGCGACCAACGAGCTGCCGCCGATGTAAAGAAAATTCCAGCCCAGCCCCATCAGCGCCAGCGAGACGAAATACCACCAAAAGCCGATACCAAGGACCGCACTGGCAATTGCCGCAAGATACGTCAGAACACCTGCGGTTAAAATCACCGGCGCACCAAACCGGCTGATAAGGTTACCCGTGAAAAAAGCGGGCGCAAACATGGCAACAACGTGCCACTGGATAATTGTCGCATTTGCTGATGTGCCTAGCTTGGCGACATTCACCACCTGAAGCGGCGTTGCTGTCATCATATAGCTCATCATCGCATAGCCGATGGCAGCGCTGATCGCCCCCACCACAAAAACGGGCATCGTGAAAAAAGTGCCAATCGGGCGTCCACCCGACCCGGTCAGCGTTGGCTTTGGAATTTTGACGCCGGATAAAAACCCAAGCGAGACAAGCTGGACTGCGGCAACGCTGAAAAAACATCCTGCATAGAGATGGCCGGGCACAAAATCGACCGTATTTCGAGCGATTTCCGGCCCCATAAAAGCAGCGAGCAACCCGCCCGCCAGCACATAGGAAATGGCCTTTGGCTTTTGCGATTCTTCGGCGCTGTCAGCCGCGGCATAGCGATAAAAACCGGCACAGCCATGCGCAATGCCAAGCGCCATTGACGCCGCGCAAAACAAATAGAAGTTTGAGATGAGAATGGCGATCCCTTGGGTAAAAGCAGATATCGCGGCAATCATCACGCCGCCCATAAAGACCGGACGCCGACCAAAACGCACCATCAGCAATGACGCTGGCAAGGTTGTTAACATTGATGTCACAAATTGCAGTGACAGCCCAAGGGTCGCCAACCATGGAACCGGCGATAAGAGGCTGCCAACAAGCGCGGTGTTGATGATATTGACGTTCATTGTCGTCATCGACAGCGCCTGCGCCGCCGCAAGCCTGATTACATTGCCGGTATTGCTTGTCGCCTGCATTGAGATGATATCCAGAATAGCGGTCAGCCGGCGTGCCAGAAGCCAACTAGACACATGAAAATCGGTACTTCTAATGTCTATAAATAGTTTCTGGCAAAAGCACAATCAGCACGGTCTTAACCGCCAAATGCCCCTGTTTCACCCAGCAAACATGGCCACCTTACCGCTCACAAGGCGCGTCGAATGTGGCTTATCTCTATCAATTTCTATGTAATTTAGGATTTCAGCTTGCGGCCAAATAGCTCAAGCCGGTGATCAACCAGCTCATACCCCATTTCGCGCGCAATCTGCTCTTTCAAGGCCTCTAATTCGGCATGGTAAAACTCAATCACTTCACCGGTTTCAACATCAACAAGATGTTCATGATGCTCGCCGGACTCTTCATAGCGTGCGCGGCCATCACCAAATTCTAACCGGTCAATAACCCCAGCCTCTTCCAGCAATTTCACCGTACGATAAACAGTCGCAATTGAAATCGTATGGTCTTGCTCAACCGCGCGCCGGTAAAGCTGGTCAACATCGGGATGATCCTCAGACCCCTCGATAACACCCAGAATAATCTGCCGTTGGCTGGTCATGCGGATACCATTATTAAGGCATTTTTCAATCAGCCCGCTTGTCATGGCACCGCCCGTTTAAAGTGTTGGTTATAGTTCTTGTCGACTATAAGCCGGATGAGGAAAGCAATCTAGTCCCCCGCATGATTTTCATCGCGCCGATTGTCATCAACGCTTTCACCATAACCGAATTCAATTGACCTTTGGCCGTATTGCAGGAACTGTTTTGGCCATGATACCGGCAGCTTCAAATGACCATCGCACCAGCACCAAAGGCACGACAACGGGCATCCTGCAACTTTGCGCTGCGATGTTGTTTATTCCGGGGCTTGATGTTTTTGCCAAGCTTTTAGGACAGGGGCTTGATCCAGTCGAGGTCACCTTTATGCGGTTCGTCATGCAGATTTTACTGATGGCACCGCTGGTGATCTGGGCGCGTCAATGGCATATCCCGACTGGTACCCTTATGATGCAGTTTGCCCGCGGTATTCTGTTAGCGATTGCCACGGTCTGTTTCTTTGCCGCGCTTCAACATTTACCGATGGCTGAGGCTATCTCGATCTATTTTGTCCAGCCGCTGATCCTCACCGCCCTGTCGGCAATTTTCCTTGGCGAGCAAATCCGGCAGCGTAGGATCATTGCGATTATCATCGGACTATTAGGTGTCATGGTGATCTTGCAACCAAGCCTTGTCATTTTTGGTACACCGGCACTTTATCCGCTGGCGACGGCGGTTGCTATGGCTGGCTATGTCACCATAACACGACAGCTTGCAGGCAGGGCGCACCCCTATCAGATGCAGTTTATCGTCGGGGTCACAGCCGCCTTCGTGCTTGGCATGACGATGATTATCGGACAGATGTTCACCATTTCTGGCACCGGTTTTATTATGCCGGATGCCCAGCAGTTTGAATGGATCATTTATATGGGATTGATCGCCACGATCGGGCATATTTTCATCGTCTGGGCGGCAAATAATGCACCGGCGAGTGTGCTCGCACCGTTTCAATATATGGAAATTATTTCATCGGTAATTCTGGGCTATCTGGTCTTTGGCGATCTTCCTGCCAAAAGCACAATTCTTGGGGTGATTATCATTGTTGCGTGCGGGATTTATCTATTTCATCGTGAACGTATCGCCGCCCAACAAGATAATGAACAGAATTGCTAGCTATCGCTACCTTCAAAATGGCGGCGTTCCCGCATGAAGCGCAATGTCGATAATGGCAGGCTCAGGGCGTAAATGATCACTACCGCCATATAGGTCAGCCACGGTTCGGTCACCACCGCAGCACCAAGCAAACCAATTGCCGCCAGCACTGGCAATACAGAAGCAACCGGCAATTTCAGTCGTTTGCCGGCAAAGGTTGGCAGCGCACTGACCGCCCCTGCGCCAATGAGCACAAGCCACGCTGAAACCCATTTTGCATCACGCGCAATTTCCAGATCAAATTGCAAATCAATCACAATCGGCAGCAATACCAGAAAGCCTGACGCTGGTGCTGGAATACCGGTGAAATAGGCTTTCGCATATTCAGGCGGGTCAGGCAGTTCCGAGTCAAACCTCGCCAGACGTAACGCGATCGAGACTGCATAAAACAAGGTTGCCCACCAGGCGATCGTGCCCGCACCCTGTAACGCCCATATATAAAGACACAAAGCCGGAACCACGCCAAACACGACCAGATCAGACAGGCTATCAAGCGCCGCACCAAAGGCACTGGATGTTTGAAACCGGCGTGCCGTACGGCCGTCCAGCGCATCAAACACCGCCGCCACGCTGATGAGCACGATAACACCGGCCCAACGTCCATCCATAGCAAACCGCAAAGCCGTCAACCCGGATACAAAACCGGCGACAGTCAATATATTTGGCAAAAGCCAGTAAATCGAAACTGACCGGAACCGCCGTTTCTTTTGCGGACGTTCGCTCATTATCGGCAAATCCCGTCGGTGATTTCAGTCATCGCCCCAGAAAGATCGGCAAGAATTGTCTCGCCAGCCACCGCGGTTTGTCCCGCCAGAACCGCCACCGGAGTTGATGCCGGAAGCCAAACATCAACCCGGCTTCCAAAGCGAATAATGCCATATTGCTGGCCAATATTTAGATGGTCACCAACAGCAGCCTCCAGCAAAATACGGCGCGCCACCAGACCGGCAATCTGCACAACCCCGACCGCCTGACCCGAGGCCATTTCTAACACCATATTCTGCCGTTCATTCTGCTCGGACGCCTTATCCAGACTTGCGTTCAAAAACGCGCCTTTATGATAGGACGTGGCAATAACCTTGCCCGCGACCGGTGCCCGATTCACATGAACATCAAAAACATTCATAAAAATCGATATACGCCGCCACTCACCTTTTGGCAGATCAAGATCATCTGGCACGGGCATAATTCCGGTCGACAAAACACGCCCATCCGCGGGCGAGATCACCAGATGGTCGCTAACCGGCGTTGTGCGTTTTGGATTGCGGAAAAAATAGATGCACCACAGGCTTAAGAAGCTGCCGGGCAAGACAAACCATGCCCAGAAATAAGTTGCGACCGCTGATACAAGAATGAATAAGAAAATAAATGGCCAGCCAGCAGGATGGATTGGCACCAGAACTTCATCCTTGACGCTTTTATAGATATTCATGGTTTAGACCTGTTTTCCCAACGACCCTTGACAGTGGCCAGCGCATATCAGCGAGCGGGCCATAATATAGTGCGGCCAACCATATCCATTTGCGGCGCAAAGGTCATCAAATAATTCAATGCCAGAAAATTCAATGCCAGATGATTCAACACCAGATGATTCAACACCAGATAATTCAAGGGCCGATAATTCAACGCCAGATAGTTCAGCCGCGCTTGCGGTGTGTTTCACACCAGTGACGCTTTACCAAACTAGGGCTTGTGACGATAACGATCAGCAGCAAGGCGCATCGCGGCGGTTGCGGACTCTCTTGCGATCAGGCCGCGCTCCAGAAGATCATTTAGCTTGCCGTGAAAGGCAGCACTATTCAGCCGCCGCGCCGAACCCAGTGCCGGCAAATCGACAAGAATAACAAATTCCGGCGTTGGCGGCTGATCAACCGGCATAATGGCCGCAGCGGATGGCTGTGCGGGCAGCAATTGCCGGCTTTGTTTAACCCTGTCGTCATTGTTCACCAATGCCGGATCATGCGCCGGATCATGCGCCACCAGAAAATCGGCAGGCTGTAACACAGGATCAGACCCGTTGGGTGTTACCGGATCAAGGCGGGTGGCGTGCAATGCCGGTGCGTCATCCATAGCTGGCGACCAAGCAGCATCATCGATTTGATCGCCCCAGCCTTGCTGATCAACCAAGACCTGACTCGAAGCTGGCATCACAATTCTGGTCGGGCGCACCCGATATAGGCCGATTTTATTTCCCTTAGGACGTTGACGCGGAACCGTTTGAACGCGGCCCGAAGACCAGGCCAGAAACTCGCCAACCAGCTGTTGTGCGGTCATTTCAGCCTCGGCCACCCATGCCCGTTCAGACTTTGGCACGGTATCAATAAATACCGCCCGTTTGCCAAGCCAGCGCGACTTTAACGCTATTTCGCGCTGACCCTCAATTTTCCGCTTTTTGGCAAAGATTTCCAAACGCCGACTCAAAATCTGCGCAATATAGACCATCTCAACAGCGACTGCCTCCAGCGCCGCGCGCATCCCCGCAGCCGATGAAACAGTCATCTCAAACAGGCGTGGTGGGCGAAACCCGAACAGCCCAGATTTGCCAGCCATCGTCTCAAGATTGATTGGCCCCCGCACGGGGTGCGCAGTAAATTCGATCAGAAACGTCAGCTGTCTCTGTTGTTTGCGTGTCAATAGACGATTAGCAAAGAAGTCCGTCGCCGCGACCAGTAATTCTACCTTTCCGGCAGATGTTCCCGTATCAGACCTGCTGTAACCTTGTTTGGATTGTGGTGCTGGAATTACTTCGATCATCTTTTCATCGTTACCTTTATCACATCCGGTATTAGATCCGGCATATTCTCCGAGGTTTTGATAAAGCCTGCGCCTGACCCGACGCCAATCATACCCTGCGCTCAGGTTAACTCAAATTTACTAATTAAGGTGTTTTGAATTTAAAAAGCGAGGCATAATTCTTTATCGGGTCGGCTGATCCTGCGCGGTGGTATAGCTGCCGGATAAACCCTGCCGGATAAATCCTATTGACTGGCTGGCTCGCTGTCCGCAGTCTTACCCCCCTGTCCGCAATCTTACCCGGTTGTCCGGTCCGACAAAACACGATCCAAATAACAAAACGCGGCGATCTGACGCCGTTAACCTTTGAGAACAGAATGGAAAGCCCATGGATAAAGATCTATTTGAAACTGGCCTGAAAAAGCGCAAAGCAACCCTAGGTGATGACTATGTTCAAAAGTCATTGGATGGCGCGGATGACTTCTCACGCCCCTTCCAAGAGGCAATGACCGCTTGGTGCTGGGGTTTTGGCTGGGGCGATGAGGCGATTGACGTCAAGACACGTTCAATGATGAATTTGAGCATGATTGGCGCACTTGGAAAGATGACCGAGTGGGAATTACATTGTCGCGGCGCCATCAAAAATGGTGTCACACGCGAAGAATTGCGCGCCATCATCCATGTGATCGGAATTTATTGTGGTGTTCCGCAGGCATTGGAATGTATGCGTGCTGCCCGCAAGGTTTTGGATGAGGCTGAATAAACGCCGGCATCGCTCAAACGCACAGGATTAATCAGGGCTGCACGGGGTCTGGCCAACCACCGCCCCCTGCAGCCCCTTTGTTGGCAGCCCTTTCCCAAAGGCACGAAATAGCGCTCGGATTCTTGCAAATCGCCAGCTAAAAATCATCGCCAGCATTTAAAAATTTCGGGTTTTTTGCGTTTTTCGCATTTTTCACTTTCCCCATAGTGAAAATCAAGACACACTATATCTCGTATGGAAAAGGCAAGATTAGATCAATTTGTTGATTTATGGCGTGAGCAACGCCCATCCCAATGCTCACCTCTTGTCCATCCTAGCAACCACCCATCCCAACAACCTTCCTTCGCCAATGGAGTATTGTCATGCGCATGACCGATCATGACTCACGGCAAGATTGCCGCGTCATTCCTTTCGTAAGGCCTGCCAGTAATCACGATAATATCGCCACTAGCAGCATCGCTGCGGTGATCGCGGTCACGATCCTACATCATGAGGGCGAGTCGCCCGAAGAGCGCCTTCTCGAAATTATTGAAGCTTCCGGTGAAGCAGAGGTTCTGGATATTGCTGACGTGCTGGATGAGTTTGAGACGTTAGGCCATGCACCGCTGCCTGTTGAGAGCCCAGCAAATGACAATCAGTTTCTGACCAGCCTGTCATAGACAGGGGCTATCTAAAAAAGCCCAGAAAAAAAGCCCCGGCAAATACTGGGGCTTTTTTTATGTCCTTGGCCGCGTTAGCGGCGCTTTTTCCACCCTATTTCTGGGCACCTTTCACAAACCGCCACGCAGCCGGCATCATGCAAGCCGCCACAGCCAGCTTTAACGCATCACCATAAAGGAATGGCAAGACACCAGCGGCCAGCGCTTTTTCAACACCGATAAAGCTCGTCAACCAAGAAACACCCATCGCGTAAATGATCGCATTACCGATCAGCATTGCAGCAATCGTGCTAATCATGCCACGCCCCATACCGCGCTCGGCCAGAAAGCCCATGACAACCGCCGCAACCAAAAATCCGGCTAAATAACCGCCCGTTGGCCCCAACAATGCAGCCATGCCAACGGCACTACCCGCAAAAACTGGCAGCCCCATCGCGCCTTGCAATAAATAGGCCGCAACCGTAGCACCGCCAAGCCGAACGCCGTAGGTCATGCCGATCAACAGCACCACTAGCGTCTGACCAGTTACCGGCACTGGATAAAACGGGATTTTAACTTGGGCCGATATTGCCAATAGCAAGCTGCCAACCACAATAAGAAAGGCCTTTGCCACAGGTACCGACATCGCCTTTGACGCAAACGGGCCATAAAGGATAGCGTCGGTTAGCACGTCTTGGCGCATGGTGGCCGCAACTGATGACTGTGGTTTGTGCATTGAATATCTCCCGCAGGTAAATCGTGATAAATCAGACTATAGGGCCAGCCATGACACAAAGCAATAACGTCAATCCGAAATCAGGCAATCCGAAATCAGGTAATCCGCATTGCGGCATCCAGCATCGCATCAAACGCATCAAACGGGGCAATAACTGCATAGCCATCGCCAGTGGCGGGCTGAATTGAAACCGATTGATCAATCACCCTGTTTGAGGTACCGGTCCGCGTGCCAAACGCCATATGAATATCATCAAGCGGCCATTCAAGCCCAGTCGAGGCCAGAAAATGCTGGCGACCAAGCGGCCAGACTGACAACCGGCTGGCAACCGGCAAAGCTGCGCTAAAATCACCCCGCAGCCGCAACAACACATCATGATTACCAACCAGCAATATCGGCTGGTCATCCGGCAGCCGCGCCAGCGTATCAAGTGCCGCCAGCGCATGATCAAACCGGCCGTCCAAAAAGCCAATGCCAACAATCAATGGCGCCGAAATGATGCGAAGTGACTTTTCAAAATCAGTGTCATCCTGTCCGGATAGCGTAATCCGTTGAACCGCGGCCGGCAGTTGATCCAGATCATGTGCCGAATCCATATCACCAATGACCGCTTGCGGCAGCAACCCGCATTTGCCGGCGTTTTCCAGCCCCCCATCCGCCGCCAGAACCGGCCAACCGGCCATCTGTTTGGCACATTCCAGTGTTGACGGCATAACCGGCGCCGCCCCAAACAACAGAACCGGCGAGGTAAATGACAATTGATGATTATGCTGTTGTGTCATGCTGACCCCTTAATCTTGGCTTGGCCTGTATTGACCACATCTAACTGGCCACATCTTTGGGCGCGCTGCTGAAGTGCCGGCGGATAGAGAGATAAATTTATAACGCCAGATTTCTTTATAACAGCTTGCCGCATGGCTGGCATGGCATACAGTACCAGTCCCCAGCGTGGCACCAAACCCATTTGACGGGCAAGCAATCATTCACTGCAATATTAGCCGTTGTGAGCAAAGTTAGAAGGTGCTAAGTTTATGTCATGGAGCAGAATATTTCACCAATAACGAACCCGGGAACAACGACGGGCGGCCCCCACGGCCGCGCGACCGTTAAACATAGCCTGTTTATTATGGTGCCGGTTTTGCTTGCTGGTTATCTGATGACCAATGCCGAGTCGAAACTTGCCGATATTCTGTTCAAGGCAATTGCCGATTCCTACCTTCAGGTCAGCACATTTGTTGCGGCGACATTTTTCCTTTTCTACGGTATTGAGCGGCTGCTCAACATTGATGCAACGGCGGCGCTTCGCAAAGCAAACATTTGGCAAGTTCCGGTGGCAGCGGCGCTGGGCGCGATGCCTGGTTGCGGCGGTGCGATTATCGTTGTGACCCAATATGTGTCGGGGCGGTTGAGTTTCGGCAGCGTTGTCGCCGTATTGACCGCAACGATGGGTGATGCCGCATTTCTGCTAATCGCGCAGGAACCACTTACCGGCCTTGCGATTATAGTGCTTGGCTTTGTTGTCGGAACAATAAGTGGCTGGATCGTCAATTATATTCACGGTCGTGATTTTTTGCGCGGAGACACCGGCAAGAATACCGATATCGACCATGCGAACGAAGATGCCAGCACACCGTTTCTGGATGGTATCTGGCTTCTTATCATGCTTCCGGGTTTTATTCTTGCCGGGCTTCTGGCCTTTCAGATTGATGCTGACGCGCTGTTTGCCAATGACTATTTCGATAAGCCGGCAAGCCTTCTTGGCGTGTTGGGCGGCGTTCTGGCGATTTCCATGCGGCTTGCACCACAATTTGGCATTAAGGGCGATCTGGCTTTTTCTGCTGGCGGCTCTATTTTGCGGCGCACGATTGCCGATACTAACTTCGTCACAGTCTGGGTTGTTGGCGCGTATCTGGTGTTTGATTTATCGGTTTATTTCTTTGCGATTGATCTCAAACAAATCTTTAGCGGCTATACGCTTTTCACCCCAATGATCGCTATTCTGATTGGGTTTTTGCCCGGATGCGGCCCGCAAGTTCTGGTGACAACTATGTATCTTGCCGGTATTCTGCCGCTATCCGCGCAAATCGGTAATGCCCTCAGCAATGATGGTGATGCCCTGTTTCCGGCGATTGCGATTGCCCCGAAAGTGGCGGTGGTCGCCACCCTCTATTCGGCAGTGCCTGCGGTCATTATTTCATATAGCTGGCTGTTTCTGGTCGAATAATTCGCCATATCAATCTGCCATATGAATCTGCCATATCAATTTTGGGCAGGCATCATCTTACCATCACATCCTTTGTTATCGCATGATTGCTGTTGCGGGCCTATTTTTCACGAAACGCCGTTTTCCATGATTTCTGAATTGGCGTAATGATGTAACTCATCACCGTGCGCTTATCGCCCAGAATATCGATGGTTAACGGCATACCAGCTGAAACAACAGGCGTGATATCCGACTTGGTTAGGCGCATTTCGGGGATCTCGATAATTGTCTCATAATATGGCGGCATATTTTCCTGCTGGGTTGTATTGGTCGCAACACGTTGAACCACACCCATCATCACACCATAGCGCGACGGGTCATAAGCCGCGCATTAACGGCCTCGACCTGTAGGTCGATCTGTTCGGCAACGCGCTGCTGAACTTCGAGAAGTCGATCAAATAATGACAAATTTATCGCGATGGATAAAAGCTGAAAACTCCGGTCTCCCAAGGTGTTCTCAGCCTCAATGCGGCTAATCAAATGCCGCAGTTTTTGCGCATTGATCGCACCGTTACTTTGCCCCCAATCGACAAGGTTATAACGTAAGGTCAGCGTGCCATCGTAGATATTGTTCCGCGCCCGATGCCTGTAATCGCGCTTATAGGCACCCGAAATATCATCATCATCAACCGACGGGTCTCTTACGCGAAGACCCGAACGATTGACAATATGCCCACTTTCTGCTGATCCGCGATCGTCGGGCCTACCATTGGCACCCTTTACCCGCTCGATCAATTGACGGCCACCGCTTATCGACAGCGGCACTTGCGGGCGTGCCCGCGCCTTATCCAGTCCCAAACGATGGATCGCCTGACAAACACGAGCCTTCGCCTCGGCAACGTTTGGATGCTGACGCAATGATTGCTCTACAGATGGATTTAGCTTTATTGCCTCAGCACCAACCGCACTACCTGTCGCAAACAGACAAAAAACACCGGTCATCACAGGCACGAAATACAGTATTTTTTCGCCCTAAAGAAGCCATTTTTCCCTCCAAAATATCTCGCTCGCACCAAAAACAATTGGTGCCAATTTGAAGGGCAGAATAAGCTAACGAATCTTAATTTTGCGTAAACGCAAAGGTTCTAATTTCGAATTTTACGATTTTATAGTGATTTTTTTGTCTATTTATTAATTAGTTATTAAAAACTAATTAAATTAATGTAAATAAACCGGGTCCTCAAAAGTGATTTGGCGGATAGCTTCGAATTATTCTGATCGAAGCGTCGGCAAAACCACAGTTTGAGCTATGGAAATTAACATTTCCAACGAGTCGCTTTATCCATCTCGATCAAAGACAGGCAAAATGTGACCGCAGTAATGCCAACCGCCAGCAGATTTATCACCGAGCTTGGTTAGCTGGTGCTAATCCCCTATGATTTGGATAATACGGTGTTTCCCCATCATTAAACCCAAGATCACGTCGAAGGCTTTCATCTGATGTTCGAGATCATTCTTTTTGCGCCGCAGATTCCACCAAATACCGGAAACATTATCCGGCTCTCGGCAAATAGCGGTAACCGCCTGCATCTGATTGAGCCGCTCGGGTTTAGCTTGGATGAAAAATCCTACCGGCGCGCCGGACTCGATTATCACGCATTGAGCGATGTTCATATCCACAAGGATTTGACTGCCTGTCTGGACTGGCTGGGGCAACCGCGTCTCTTTGCTATCACCACACGCGGCAAAGACAGCCTG
>Ga0181598_1000878_pt1 | contig 29887 bp, 27 predicted proteins | sample 041ome_4_FD_153295 | JGI IMG/M metagenome (GOLD analysis project Ga0181598, IMG submission 153295) | Coastal salt marsh microbial communities from the Groves Creek Marsh, Skidaway Island, Georgia - 041404US metaG (spades assembly) | ecosystem: Environmental > Aquatic > Marine > Intertidal zone >... | reverse complement strand
TCGGGCGGAAGTCTAATACTTCTGCTCGAAATTATCCAAAAAAAATACCCGGGTGATGACCCGGGTATTTCTTACTGGAATGGTATTAACCGAAGTAGTGGTTATATGCCATCCGATAGTCTGGCTGATTCAGGTTCAAGTAACCCATGACACGCTTCGCGTAAGCTTTTTGCGAGTCAATGACTTTCTTGAAGAACGGATCTTCAGCGTTCAGACGATCAACAACGATATCCCAAGCCTTCAATTGCTCTTTCATGACAGAGTCTGGAGTCCGGTAGACGTTGACGCCTTGGTTACGCAGATTGGTCAAGTCATCAGCATAACGGTTGGTGTTGTGCCAGTAGAAGTTTGAGTTCTCTGCTTCTGACGCGTATTTCAGGATCGCCTGAAGTTCCGCAGGCAGTGCATCGTACTTCTTCTTGTTGAATGAAATTTCGAAGAATTCCTGTGACTGGTGGAATGATCCCAAGTGGTAATGCTTGGACACGTCCTGCATACCAAAATCACGGTCAGACGTTGGGTTGTTGAATTCAGCAGCGTCGATCAGACCTGACTTCATTGCAGGCTGAATTTCGCCACCTGGCAACTGAACCACTGACATTCCCATTTCCAGAAGAACGTCCGCAGCCAGACCAACAGTACGGTATTTAAGACCGCTCATCTGCGATGCATCTTTGATTTCTTCTTTAAACCAACCCATTGGCTGAGCTGGCATTGGGCTGTTGAAGAATGAAATGATGTTGAGCCCCAAAGAACCCATCAACTCGTCAAACAACTGCTGACCGCCACCGTAGTGCAACCAACCAAGAACTTCTTGTGATGACCAGCCAAAGCATGGGCCAGTTCCAAATAATGACGCTGTTTTGGATTTTGAGTACCAGTAAGCAGGTACGTAGTGACATCCATCCAAGACCCCGCGGTGAACCGCGTCTTGCATCTGTGATGTTTTAACGACGGAATTCACTGGAAGTAGATCAATTTTGAGATCTTTCCCCGCCATTGCATGAACGCGGTCGACATATGCTTGCGCGTTTTCTAGGAAAATACCGCCACCCCAAGCTGCCTGCACTTTCAACGTTGTACCGCCGTGACCACCGGCGTTGACAAGTGCTGGGAAACCGAGGCTGGAGGCCGCTGCTGTTGCCGTAGCTCCTTTCAGAAACGAACGGCGATCGAGTTTTTTGCTCATCGGACTACCTTTTTTATCTATCTTTTTTCTAGCGCTTATCCCTATCTGCTCAATGCAGTGCGCCCTACAAATCCATCCGTGGAATGGTGATATTGAGGATTTCGACCCGATGTTGCAAGGCTTTTGAAAAAAAAGTGATCAGACCACTTTTCGATTGAAACTTGTTTCCAAAAACGCCAATGTGCCCTTTCGCATCAATCACGGAGATCGAAATGATTGACTTAAGCATTACGAGATTATTGGTCGAACCCGTCTTGGAGCGGGCTCGCAACAATTACGCGGTTTGGCTGAATGACGATGATCACATTATGTCCTCGGATGAACTCATCGCTCGGAGCCATGAATCCGATGCCTTGATGATCTGTCATTCAGAAGTCCTGTCGGCTGATGTTGTTGCCAAGCTGGGAAGCCGTTTGAAAATCGTTGCCAACTACTCGGTCGGCGTTGATCACTGTGATTTGGAAGCACTCAAATCGCGTGGGATCGTGGTGACCAATACTCCTGATGTACTTTCAGATGCGACTGCTGAAATTGCGATGCTGCTCCTGTTGGGTGCGAGCCGTCGGACGTTTGAGGGTGATCAGATGCTGCGACAAAGAACGTGGAAGCACTGGGCGCCGGTGGAAATGAACGGCATTCAAGTTACATCAAAAAAGCTTGGGATTGTTGGTATGGGTCGAGTTGGTCAGACGGTTGCGAGGCGTGCGCGCGGTTTTGACATGGAAATCCATTATAGCAACCGTCGTCAATTGCCTCCTGAGTTGGAATCCGGAGCGATCTATCACCCCTCGGTGAAATCCTTATTTGAAGCGGTGGATATGATTTCCCTGAATTGCCCAGCCACCCCTGAAACAGACTGTTTAATTAACGCCGAATCGATCGGCTGGATGCGTCCAGGCACGGTCTTTGTCAATACTGCTCGCGGCCGCTTGGTTGATGAGGCGGCATTAATCGACGCACTGCAGTCAGGTCACATTGCAGCTGCAGGTCTGGATGTCTTTCAGAATGAGCCCGGTGGAAATCCCGAGTTCGCCAAATGTCCGAACGTTTTGATGTTGCCGCATTTGGGGTCATCAACACGCGAAACGCGGAAGGCGATGGGCGATCGGGCGCTCGATAATTTGGATGCATTCTTTGCTGGCCAAGAGCCGAGGGATCGATTGGTTTAACTGTTTGCGCATTTTGGTCTGACCAGTTAACCTATTGGTCTGACCACTTTGGTGCTAACGAGACCGTTGCAATGAATGGATACCTGTCGACCACTCGAGTGACACGAGCGGCTGATGTCATCATGGACCAGATCGAGCGCTTGATCCTCGAGGGGAAAGTGCGCCCAGGCCAGAAACTCCCCTCCGAACGTAGCTTAGCTGAAGAGTTTGATGTTTCAAGGCCGACCGTCAGAGAGGCCGTTCAAAAACTGGAGGCTCGAGGACTGATCCAGCGGCGACATGGCGGTGGCACTTTTGTTGCGGAGCATGTGGGATCAACATTTATTGATCCGATGATGGCGATGATTCAACGGTCGCCAGATGGGACCTTTGACATCCTTGAATTGCGATTTGCTCTGGAAAGTGTGGCTGCTTGGTTAGCTGCTGATCGGGCAACCGAGCGGGCTCGCGGGAATGTGCAACGTCGCTATCACGAGCTGCAGGCGGCGGTGCGATCGCACGACCTCCATCGTGAATCCAAAGCGGACGCCGAGTTTCATTTGGCAATTGCCGAGGCATCGCAGAACGGCATCATCCTTCACATCATGCGATCGATCTTCGTACTCCTTGAAGAATCGATTGTGAAAAATTTGGCCGAGCTCAATCTGGATCGCATTCGAAAACAAGATCTGGCCCTACAGCATGAGGCGATTTATCGCGCGATCGTGATCGATCGCGATCCGGCGGCAGCCAGGAGGGCAGTCCGTCAACATATGTTAACTGTGAGTGAATCACTGGATCGTGAACGACTTGCAGATACGAAATCGCGGCGCTTGAAAGAGTTGACACAATCGACTTGAGTGAAGTGCCGTTGTTCACCAACCAACCCAACGAGGTGAGAACTATGGCGAATACGCCAATAACAGTCGACCAGGATCCGGTCGAAACCAAAGAATGGCTAGAAGCCTATGAGTCAGTCCTACAACATGAAGGAGCTGATCGCGCAGCCTACTTGCTGAATCAACTTGTTGCACGTGCCAGCCAGGAGGGAGCCAGTCTTCCGGTTGCCATGACCACACCGTACCGGAACACCATCCCTGTGCAAAAAGAAGCGCGGATGCCGGGCGATCTGTTCATGGAGCGACGCATCCGTAGCTTGATTCGCTGGAATGCACTTGCCATGGTGATGCGCGCGAACAAGTCAGGCGATGATTTGGGTGGTCACATTGCGACTTACCAATCGGCAGCAACTTTGTATGAAGTCGGTTTTAACTATTTTTGGAAAGGACCTGATCATTCTGAAGGTCAGGATCTTTTGTATATCCAAGGTCATGCAAGCCCAGGAATTTATGCGCGTTCTTTCTTAGAGGGGCGTCTGTCTGAAAAGCAGTTGGATAATTTCCGACGTGAGGTGGATGGGGACGGTCTGTCGTCCTACCCACATCCTTGGTTAATGCCGGATTACTGGCAATTCCCAACGGTTTCAATGGGTCTCGGACCGATTCAATCGATCTACCAAGCCCATGTCATGAAGTATTTGGTGAATCGAGGCCTCTCTGATCAGCCAAATCGCAAAGTTTGGGCATTCCTCGGCGATGGAGAGATGGACGAACCTGAATCCTTGGGTGCGATCGGCCTCGCTGGGCGCGAAGGTCTTGATAACCTGATTTTCGTGATCAACTGTAATTTGCAGCGTCTCGATGGACCGGTTCGTGGTAACGCCAAGATCGTCCAAGAGCTGGAAGGAGTTTTCCGCGGTGCTGGATGGAATGTCATCAAAGTCCTTTGGGGTCGCCATTGGGACCCATTGTTTGCTCGTGATCGTGAAGGCCTGATGCAGAAAGTCATGGATGAAGTGGTCGATGGCGAATTGCAAAACTGCAAGGCCAAGGGTGGTGCCTATACGCGCGAACATTTCTTTGGCCAATATCCGGAATTGAAAGAGATGGTGTCTGATTTGTCAGATGAAGACATCGCGCAACTGAATCGTGGAGGTCACGATCCCACTAAGGTCTACGCGGCCTACCATGCGGCTGTCAACCATAAAGGACAGCCGACCGTGATTCTTGCGCAAACCGTCAAAGGGTACGGCATGGGTTCATCAGGTGAGTCAGCTAACCCATCGCACCAGGTGAAAAAGCTGGATCTGGAGAATTTGAAAAAGTTCCGCGATCGTTTTGCTATTCCGATCAGTGACGACGACCTCGGTGATTTGCCCTATTTCAATCCAGGTCCTGAGAGTCCTGAAAACAAATATTTGCAAGAACGTCGAAAGGTCTTAGGGGGTTACTTGCCTTCACGTCGGGCCTGGAAAGATCCGCTAGGATGCCCAAGTCTCGATGCGTTTAAGCAGCAGACCAAAGGCACAGGCGACCGCCAAATTTCAACAACGATGGCATTCGTTCGGATGCTGTCGACACTGGTGAAAGACAAAACGATTGGACATCGAGTGGTCCCTATCGTCCCTGATGAGGCACGGACATTCGGGATGGAAGGGATGTTCAAACAACTGGGGATTTATACCACCGAAGGTCAGAAATACATTCCACACGATGTCGACCAGGTGTTGTCTTACCATGAAGATAAAGCCGGCCAGATTCTCGAAGAAGGGATCAACGAATCGGGTGCGTTTTCAGCTTGGATGGCTTGTGCTACCTCCTATGCTAACCATAACCAACCATTAATCCCGTTCTATATTTATTACTCGATGTTTGGTCATCAGCGAGTGGGTGACCTCACCTGGGCTGCGGGTGATATCCAGGCGAAAGGCTTCTTACTGGGCGCAACTTCAGGCCGGACCACTTTAAATGGGGAAGGGTTGCAGCACCAAGACGGACATAGTCATATTCTGGCGGGCACTGTCCCGAATCAGCGTTCTTATGATCCAACCTATAGTTACGAAGTTGCGGTCATCGTTCAGCACGGTCTAAAGCAGATGTATGACGAAAATCAGAGTGTGTTTTATTACATCACCCTGATGAATGAAAACTACAACCATCCGGATATGCCCGAAGGTGTTGAATCAGACATCATCAAGGGGATGTATCTGCTGAAGCCTGCTGCGCCTAAGATGAAGCACAGTGTTCGTCTGCTGGGCTCAGGAACGATTCTGAGAGAGGTTGAGGCGGCAGCTGAAATGCTAGTCGATTTTGGCGTCGGTGCTGAAGTGTATAGCGCGACCAGCTTTAATGAGTTGCGTCGTGATGGCCAGTCGGCAGCACGTTATAACTTATTGCATCCAGAAGAGAAAACGGCTCGGATCAGTCACGTTGAAACCATGTTGGGTGGATCTGATGCACCAGTGGTGGCGGCGACTGATCATATCCAGCTTTACTCCGAGCAGATTCGGCCATTCCTTGGAAAACGGACCTACATTACGCTTGGGACTGATGGATTTGGTCGTTCGGATTCACGTAAGAAATTGCGTGAGCACTTTGAAGTGGATCGTCGATTCGTCACGATTGCGGCGCTCAGAGCGCTGTCAATGGACGGAAAGATTGATCCTAAAGTCGTGACTCAAGCCATCAAAGATTTCGACATCGATCCCGATCGTCTTGATCCGGTGACATTGTAAGGAGGTATGACATGACAACGATTCGTGTACCAGATATTGGTGATGCCTCGAACGTCACAGTCATTGAAGTGGCTGTTGCTCAAGGCGATACAGTCGCCGAAGGGGATACCTTAATTGTTTTAGAGTCTGATAAGGCCTCAATGGAAATTCCAGCCGACGCATCCGGTGTTGTGGGTGCGATCCATGTGTCTGAGGGTTCTGAGGTCAATGAAGGTGATGCAATTTGTGAATTGGACAGTGCGGATGCTGTTGGCTCGGCGCCTATTGAGCCGCCTCCTGCCGAGGCTCTGACTGCTGCGCCAGTCGCAGCTGCTCCAGTATCCCAAGAAGCCACGGTGAGTGAGCAGGTGGTTGTGCCTGACACTGGGAGTGCTGACGGCGTGACTGTGATTGAGGTCGCGGTTTCAGTGGGTGATACCGTTGCCGAGGGCGATACGCTGATCGTCCTAGAGTCAGATAAAGCGTCCATGGAAATTCCTGCGCCTAGGGCTGGAGTGATCAGTGCACTGATCGTGACCGAAGGCCAGCAAGTGGTGCAGGGTGATCCAATTTGCGAGATGTCAGTGACCGATGGCAGTCCGGCTGTGGCTCCCTCGCAAGCTCCGGTAGCCGACACTCCATCGACACCTGTGTCTGCTGCAGCCTCAAATCGTGCAGGCGGTCTGGAAAAAGTGGTCGTTCCTGACACCGGAAATGCCGATGGTGTGACTGTGATCGAGGTCAGTGTTGCGATTGGTGATACCGTTGCCGAAGGCGATACATTAATTGTTCTCGAATCGGATAAAGCCTCGATGGAAATACCGTCGCCGGTGAGTGGAAAAATCGTCGCACTTGCTGTGAAAGAGGGCGATTCCGTGGCTCAAGGTGATCCGATTGCTGATGTGGAATCCACCAGCGGTTCTGCGACCCTTGCAAGCCCAGTAGCACAACCGAGTGAACCTGTGGCTCCAGTCGCTCCAGCGGCCGCTCAAAGCAAGAAGATAGAACCTCCTGCAGCTGAGATTTCAGGGTCACTAGTGCATGCAGGTCCAGCGGTGCGTGCGTTAGCGCGTGAGCTTGGTGTCGATTTGACCAAAGTGCCGTCATCTGGCCCACGAGGCCGGATCACCAAAGATGACTTGCATAATTTTGTGAAGGCGAAATTGAGCCAAAAAGAAGCGGGTCCAGCGGTCACGGGTGGAACAGGAATTCCAGCAATTCCACCGGTTGATTTTGCTGCCTTTGGTCCTGTGGAACGAATTCCAATGACCAAAATTCACAAACTCACAGCGGATAACATGACTCGCTGTTGGCTCAATGTTCCAGCCGTGACACAGTTTGATGAAGCCGACATCACGGATCTGGAAGCCTTCCGGAAATCCATGAAAGCTGAGGCTGAGAAGAAGGGTGTGAAGCTCACCCCGCTTCCATTTTTGATTAAGGCCTCTGCCTACGCCTTGGCTGAACTACCACAAGTCAATGCCTCGATCGATCCTGCAACTGACGAAATCGTCAGAAAAGGGTATATCCATATCGGTATTGCCGTGGATACACCTGATGGATTGATGGTTCCGGTGATTCGTGATGCGGATCAAAAAGGGATTTGGGAGATTGCCGCTGAAGCATCTGAGTTGGCCGATAAAGCGAAGAATAAGAAGTTAAAACCCGCAGAAATGCAGGGTGCGACCTTCACGATTTCATCGCTTGGATCCATTGGTGGTACAGCCTTTACTCCAATCGTTCCTTCACCACAGGCGGCGATCCTCGGAATATCCAAGGCATCGATTCAGCCGGTTTGGGATGGTGCTGCATTCCAACCGCGGTTGATGCTACCGTTGTGTTTGTCCTACGACCACCGTGTGATTAACGGTGGAGATGGTGCTCGGTTTACCACTGTCTTAAGCAAGGTGCTCGCTGATATCAGACACTTGGTCTTTTGACTGAAAGCCCGGTTCGCCGGGCTTTTTTTATTGAGTGCGTGCTGACTTCCAAAACACCTCATGGCCACCATCGCGTCGAGCCAAGTGCCGAGCCATCACGAACAGAACGTCTGAGAGCCGGTTAATGTAGTGTTTTAAGTCGTCGCCAACCGCCTCTTGTTTGGCTAAAGCGACAATGATGCGTTCGGCTCGTCTCGCCACAGCGCGAGCCATGTGACACAAACCTGCTGATTTGGATCCACCAGGAAGAATAAACTCTTTCAGCGCCGGCAGTTCGTCATTGAGTTGATCACACAAGGTCTCAAGATCTGAAACCATCTCTGGGTGAATCAGTTGGAATCCAGGAACTGCAAGTTCACCGCCGAGGTCAAACAAGCGATGCTGGATGTCTGTGAGTGGTGCGGTCAGGGGCTCGTTGTCAGAGAACTCCGCGATGAGTAATCCCATCCAGGAATTGAGTTCATCAATCGTGCCGACTGCTTCGATTCGGAGACTATCTTTTGACGTCCGTGATCCATCACCCAGTCCGGTCGTGCCATCATCGCCTGTTTTGGTATAGAGCTTTGTTAATCGGTTACCCATTGGAATCCTTGTGATGTGTTGAAATTTGCTCGAGTGGTTTGCGAATGAGTACCAGAAGCAATAGCCCTGGAATGACCATTACTGCAGTTAACACGAAAAATAGAGGCCAATTGCCACCCGTCCAATCGACAAACCATCCTCCGCTTGATGCCAGCACGGTTCGACCCGCATTGCCAATGGATGCCAGTAAGGCATATTGAGTGGCCGAGAATGCTTTTCCAGTCAGCGCCGTTAAGAAACTCACGAAAGCGACGGTCGAGAACGCCGTGGTGAAATTATCGGTCAAGATCGCAAACAGCAGAATGGATTTATCAGGACCAGCCATTGCAAGCCAGGCAAACAGTAAATTACTGCCGGCCATCGCAACGCCACCGATAAACAAACCGCGTGTGACTCCTAGCCGAACGTTGATGATGCTGCCAATGAGTGCAAAAACACAGGTCGCAAGTCCGCCATAGAGTTTTTGATAGGTCCCGATTTCTTCGTTAGTGAACAATTCTTTATAGAAGACGATCGACATGCGTCCGAGAAATGCCTCACCGATTTTAAATAAGAAGATGAACACCAAAATCAAGATGGCGAGCCGTAAGCCATGGTTTTTGAAGAAGTCAGCCAACGGCTCCCACGCAGTCACCGTCAACCAAGTGATCATGCGCTGAGATCGAGTCTGTTCTCCTTGAAGATAGTGCGATTCTATCTCGCGTTGTAAAGCCTCTCTGTCGGTCTCTGGTTCTTTGATGAAACAGGTCGCCAGCATGAAGGCTCCCAAGCATCCGGCGAGCATCAAATAAACGGTATTCCAACCGACCGCATCTGCGTAAGCAAATGCGAAGTAGCCCGGGAACGAATAACCTGCCCACCAACCGACGGTCGCCATTGCAGAGGCAGCTGGAATGGACGCTTGATTGCCATAAGAAAAATGATCGACACGAAATGCGTCAATGGCGATGTCTTGCGTCGCGGAAAATAGCGCGATGGCGAAAATTAACATTCCGACCAATGCGAGCTGTTCGCCCGGCGCTTGAACTGTGGCCAAAACTAAGGTCAGTAAGGCCATGGCGGCCTGCGTCAGAAGAATCCAGCTTTTTCGTTGGCCGATTCGAGTGATAGAAGGAATGTTCACCCGGTCGATCAGTGGAGCCCAGAGGAAGTTAAATGCATAAATCCCGTAAGCAATGCCTACCAAGCCAATTTCGGTTCTTGAGACGCCGGCATCTTTGAGCCAAGCAGATAACGCTGAGGCGATCAGAACCCAAGGGAAGCCACTTGCGCAACCCATGAGGAAAACCCAGAGAATGCGCTTGTCGAGATAGGTTTTGAGCGTGTCGTTGAGTGTCATAAGCCGTCCGGATCAGAGTCCCATTGTCGGGAGACTGATCCGAAAGGCAAGATTTTTAAACGCGTAACCCGCCGTCAACTTCGATGACACGACCATTGACGTAATCATTTTCTAAAATGAACTCGACGGTTTGTGCAATTTCATCGGGCTCACCGAGTCGTTTTGCAGGAATTCCGGCAGCAATTTTTTCCAACGCCTCTGGCTTCATCGTCAGCACCATTTCAGTCCCAATGTAACCAGGAGCAATGGCTGCACAACGGATTCCTTGACGTGCTAATTCCTTAGACCAGGTTACAGCCATTGCAGCCACGCCAGCTTTGGTTGCGACGTAGTTGGTTTGCCCCATGTTCCCATGGCGAGAAATTGACGAAATATTAATGATGCAGCCTCCGTTTCCAGCTTTCACCATTTCAGTTGCAGCAGCACGCCCACACAGGAAGGTGCCGGTTAAGTTCACATCGACAACCTGCTGCCAATGCTCGACGCTCATCCGATTTTCAACGACACCGTCTTTGACCTTTAACAGCATTGAGTCACGGGTAATTCCAGCGTTATTAACAACCGCATCGAGACGTCCCTTTTGTGCAGCAATTTGCGCGAAGACCACATCAACTTCTTCTTCTTTTGCAACATTGCAAACCCAAGTTGAGACCTTAGCGCCAGCGCGTTCAATCAATGCTTTGGCTTCAGCGAGCGAGTCTTCGTTCATATCAATGAGTGCGATATGCGGTTTCTTCGGCGCGAGCCTGAGCGCCATCGCGCGTCCAAGACCCTGGGCGCCACCTGTAATGACCACTACCTTGCCATTGAGATCCATGTTTAATCCTTAAAATCTATATCCGTTTGTCGTTGCACAAAACAATTTGTTGCGATGCAATATTTCCTGATGCAGTTTAGTTGCACTGCAAAAAAAAGCTACCCCTCTTTGGTTTGTGGTCGACAAATCTGTATTCTGGCGACACAGGAGGAAGCATGCCGTTATTACTATTTATGCTGATCCCCATCGTTGAGATGTGGATTCTCATCGAAGTCGGTGGCTGGATTGGTGCGTTACCAACGATCGGATTGGTGGTGTTGACGGCAACGATTGGCTTGTCGCTTCTCAAACAGCAGGGCCTCTCTACTCTGATGCGCGCGCGGCGCAAAATGGATGAAGGCGCGATTCCAGCATCAGAGCTTGTCAGCGGTGTGATGATTGCCGTCGGTGGCGCGCTGTTGTTAACCCCTGGGTTTGTGACTGACGCGGTAGGATTTGCACTTCTCATCCCGCAAACGCGGCAGTGGTTGCTCTTCAAACTCATCGATCGATATCGCGATAAAATCGTGATCGAAGGTGAATTCCATCGCGTCGATGATAGAAATTTTTAGTTCGACTGTTGAAAAAAATAAAAGCGTCCGCATCAACCGGGTTGTCCTGGGGACAGGTAGTCCCTGGCGGTTAACCCCCCACAGGTGAGCTAAGGAAAGCGTTCCAACTCATTGGGTTGGGAGGGTCGAGGAAAGGCGTAAGCCTCAGTTCATTGTCATAACGCGGAGATATCAGCAAATGAACATTCGTCCACTCCACGATCGCGTCGTTATTCGTCGCATGGAAGAGGAAACTAAAACTTCAGGTGGCATCGTGCTTCCTGGTTCTGCGGCTGAAAAGCCAAATCAGGGTGAAATCGTTGCTGTCGGTACCGGTAAGCCACTCGATAACGGAGAAGTCCGTGCGATGTCGGTATCAGTCGGTGACACGGTAGTGTTCGGCCAATACTCAGGCTCCAACACAATTAAAGTTGACGGTGAAGAGCTTCTGATCATGAACGAATCAGAGATTCTTGGCGTAGTTGAAAAGTAAGACCCCTGATAAAAGGATTTTTTAGACATGACAGCTAAAGATGTAAAATTTGGTGATGCTGCCCGTCAGGGTATGCTTGCTGGCGTAAATATTTTGGCAGACGCAGTAAAGACGACACTGGGACCGAAAGGTCGTAATGTTGTTCTTGATAAGTCGTTTGGTGCACCAACCGTAACGAAAGACGGTGTTTCCGTTGCCAAAGAGATCGAACTTGCAGACAAGTTTGAAAACATGGGCGCGCAGATGGTGAAAGAAGTTGCTTCTCAAACATCTGATGTGGCCGGCGATGGAACAACCACCGCGACTGTTTTGGCTCAAGCGATTGTGAACGAAGGTTTGAAGTCGGTTGCAGCGGGTATGAATCCAATGGATTTGAAGCGCGGTATCGACAAAGCGGTGAAAGCTGCTGTTGAAGCGATCAGCGGAATGGCTAAGCCATGCGAAGATTCCAAAGCCGTTGCTCAGGTCGGTACGATTTCTGCGAACTCCGATGCAGGCGTTGGTGCAATCATCGCTGAAGCCATGGAAAAAGTTGGCAAAGACGGTGTGATTACGGTCGAAGAAGGGTCTGGTTTTGAAGACGAGCTTGACGTCGTGGAAGGGATGCAATTCGACCGCGGTTACTTGTCACCTTACTTCGTCAACAATCAAGACAACATGACAGCAGAATTGGAAGATCCCTTTGTGCTGTTGGTTGATAAGAAAATCTCAAACATCCGTGACTTGATTCCGGTCCTGGAAGGTGTTGCGAAAGCTGGCAAGCCATTATTGTTGATCGCAGAAGACGTTGAAGGCGAAGCCTTGGCGACGTTGGTTGTGAATAACATGCGTGGCATTGTTAAAGTCGCTGCCGTCAAAGCTCCTGGCTTTGGTGATCGTCGCAAGGCGATGTTGCAGGACATCGCTGTTCTCACAGGTGGTACGGTGATTTCAGAAGAAGTTGGTCTCTCGCTTGAGACAGCAACGTTGGACGATTTGGGTACCGCCAAGCGGATCCAGATTTCTAAAGAGAACACCACAATCATTGATGGAGCTGGTAAAGCAGACGACATCAAAGGCCGCGTGAAGCAGATCGAAGCGCAGATCGAAGAAACATCATCTGACTACGATCGTGAGAAGCTTCAGGAGCGTAAAGCGAAACTGGCAGGCGGTGTTGCGGTCATCAAGGTCGGCGCTGGTTCTGAAGTCGAAATGAAAGAGAAGAAGGCTCGCGTTGAAGATGCGCTGCATTCAACACGCGCAGCGGTCGAAGAAGGTGTGGTTGCCGGTGGTGGCGTCACATTGATTCGTGCGCTACAAGCGGTTGGCGAGCTGACTGGTGATAACGAAGAGCAGAATGTTGGCATTCAAATTGCCAAGCGCTCAATGGAAGCACCTCTCCGCCAGATCGTGACTAACGCTGGTGGAGAAGCCTCTGTGGTCGTCGATAAGGTGAAGCAAGGCGAAGGTAACTTCGGCTTCAACGCGGCAAGCGGTGAGTATGGTGACATGATCGAAATGGGTATTTTGGACCCTGCGAAAGTGACACGTTCTGCTCTGCAAGCGGCTGCTTCTGTTGCCGGTTTAATGATCACAACAGAATGTATGATCACTGAGATCAAAGAAGACAAGCCTGCGGCACCAGCGATGGACCCAGGAATGGGCGGCATGATGTAAGCTGACCCTGAGGTCGAGAACCCCATTCAGTCTCTGGATGGGGTTTTTTTATGTCTGTTGGCTTTGATCATGAGCGCATAAAAAAACCCGCCGAAGCGGGTTTTTTGATCATGCAATGCGGATTATGCGTTTGCGTATTGCTCAGCGACATAATCCCAGTTAATCAGCTCCCAGAATGCCTTGAGATATGCTGGGCGGGCGTTCCGGTAATCGATGTAATAGGCATGTTCCCAAACATCACAGGTTAACAAGGGTGTTTTGCCATCGGTCATTGGGTTGCCAGCACCAACAGTTGACGCTAACTCCAATTGACCCTCTGCATTTTTTACTAACCAACCCCAGCCAGAGCCAAAGGTTGTGACAGAGGTTTTGGTGAACTCTTCTTTGAAATTGTCGAATGATCCAAAGGTTTCGTTAATGGCATCAGCGAGCTCGCCTGTTGGTTCGCCACCACCATTGGGTGAGAGGCAATGCCAATAGAACGTATGGTTCCAGACTTGGGCTGCGTTATTGAAGATGCCACCGGAAGACGCTTTGATGATGTCCTCAAGCGACTTGCCTTCAAACTCGGTTCCTGGAACCAAGTTGTTTAAGTTATCCACGTAAGTTTTGTGGTGCTTTCCGTGATGAAATTCGAGTGTTTCTTCTGAAATATGCGGTGCCAGTGCATTTTTAGCGTACGGCAGTGAGGGCAATTCGAATGCCATGATGACCTCCAGTGTGTATTGATCGACATGATTGTGGGGGCTTCCCGTGACAATTCAATCTTTTCGGCGATCATAGGTTCGTTTTGTCGAAGGATTCGGTACACTTAGCCCAGTAGGAAAAATGATCGATGACTCGCAAAGAACCAAAATTTATTGACGATCTCACAAGAGTTGATTCAACAGCAGGAGATTTGGATTCTCCTAATGATGGGGCGATACAACAAGCCGCGGTGTCATCGGAAAGGTCTGTGGCTGTAAAGTCTAACTCTAATTCTAATTGGTTGCTTTGGCTGTTTGTGACCGTGAGTCTTTGTGTATCGTTTGGTATGGCTTTTTTTGGTCTTGAAGAGGCGGGTAGATACCAAGCCGCATTAGAGAAGGCCGAAGCTCAAGCACAACAACTTGAGGAAACACTAGAAAGACTGAATCGTCTTCAAACGCAGGGAATCGGTGAGCTTGCGCAGTCTGATGCTCAAATGCGAAAAATGGTCTCATCGGTGGAAAACAAAATAGTTAATGAAGTTACCGAGCAGCTCGCTTTGACTTCTAAGCGTATGGAAGCATTATCCTCTGACGTCGCTAAAACGAAGCTTGATTTTTCAGCACTCCAGACAGATTTGCAGTCTGTTATTGAGAATCAAGACTCACTGAAGGAAAATCTCTCACTCGCTCAGAATCAGATGATGTCGGAACGGGCTAGACTCGATCAATCCAATAAAGATGTTGCATCACTCTATGAGCAGTTAGGCACAATTGATAAACTCACCGGTCAATTGATCACTCAGCTTTCAGAAGTCAATGCGAGAGTGGATCTTGCGCAAAGCGCTGCTTCAAAGGCATTGGATGACAAAACGGCCGTTCTAGCGACCGAGATTCTTTCGGAAGAGGTTTTGAACAATCGTCTGAAGATTCAAGATAGTGAAAATCGCATAAATCGTCAGGACCAGATTAATCAACTCGTCTCAGCTGAGGCGAAAAAGCTTAAGGATCGAGTGATTGCATTGAATGAGATGGAGCCTCAGTTAGATGAAATGACAAGATTAGTCGAAGAATTAGATGCTGGTCGTCGACAATTAACCCAACGAATCATTGATTTAGATTCACGATGGAATGAAATCAGTCGGCTTCAGGGAAGCTTGGCTACTACGCAAAGGCAAATCGAAAAAGTAGAAAATAGCTTAAAGCAGAATACTGATGAACTGAATCGGTTGGGGTCTCGACTGGATGAGGAACTAAAACTCGGTTCTGCTCAATGAGACGCGTTGTATTTAACCAAAAAGGTGGTGTCGGAAAATCGAGTATCGCGGTCAATTTGGCTGCAGCAAGCGCCAAGTGTGGTTTGAAGACCCTTTTGATCGATTTGGATGTACAAGGCAACAGTACGCATTATATCGTCGGGGAGCAATCTGAACCGCTGCCAGGCGTTGAGGATTTTTTCCAGAAGCAATTATCGTTGTATTCGCGCGAACCGATAACCGCATTAATTCATGAGAGTGCCTACTCGAATTTATTTATAATGCCTTCTGGACGAGGCCTGCTTGAACTTGAGCATAAGCTTGAGAGTCGGTACAAAATGTACAAGCTCAAAGAAGCCTTGGCGGAATTGATGACAGACTTTGATCGAATTTATCTGGATACGCCGCCTGCACTGAACTTTTTTTCGCGATCGGCAATGATTGCTGCCGATCGGGTGGTAGTGCCCTTCGATTGCGACACATTTTCCAAGCAAGCGCTGTATCAGTTGACTGAGACGATCGAAGAAATCAAAGCAGACCATAATCCGCAATTGGTGCTTGAAGCGATTGTTCCTAATCAGGTTCCGGCGCGTGCGAAGTTACCCAAGCAACTCATTGAAGGCTTAAAGGTGGATTCGCTACCAGTCACGAAGACAACGCTGTCTTCAAGTGTGGTTATGCGTGAGTCTCATGAAAAAGCAAAGCCATTGGTTTATCTACATGCAAAACATCGCCTGACGCAAGAATTTGAGGCGCTACTGCAAGAGCTTGAGTCGCAGTCTTGATCGATCAACAAAGCGTAGAGGTCATCGATGCGCTGAATCAACTTGAGGTTGGCTTGAGGGATCTGGGCCTGTGGTCAGATGAGCGGCCGACAGCCGAGGCTTTGGCCAGTACGCTGCCATTTTGTTACGACACACTAGAGTTGGAACAATGGCTTCAGTTTGTGTTTTTAGGTCGGATGCGCGAGATTTTGGAACAAGGTGATCGTTTACCAGACTCGTGCGCGATCTATCCGTATATCGAGATGTTGTCGGGAGCTGGGAAAACGGTTCACCCAAAACTGGCTGGGTTAATCCAGCACGTGGATCAATGTATCTCGAAGAAAAGTGGTAGCGGGGAGAGGATTTGAACCTCTGACCTTCGGGTTATGAGCCCGACGAGCTACCAGGCTGCTCCACCCCGCAATCGAGGCGCGAATATTAATGAAATGCAGTTGTTTCGTCAAGTAACACTTGGCAATAATTGCACAACTTTTTCTAACTGAGTGAATCTATGACATCAATGCCCCGCATTCGTGCCAATCGATACAGTGTCATGACGCTGGAGTGGCCTAAAGACAGTGGCCCATTGGACTCGTGGTTACGTCTCCAGTGTGACAAAGCACCGGCACTCATGCAGGAAATTGCGATCGTTTTAAAGCCGGCGATGGAGCATACTGCCAGCGAAATCAGCGAAGCGGTCGATCTCCTTGATCAGTTGGGCATTGGTTTGATCGGTTTAACAGGTGATCCTCAGCACCGGACTGTTGCTGACGAACTTGGCCTTGCCTGGCTGTCGTCTAACAATGTGACTGTTGATCCAGATACTCCAGAAGCGGTGTCGGCCACATCGCCAGTCCCTGATGAGACTCGGAACAGCGCATTAGTGATCGAGGGTCCAGTCCGTTCAGGCGTTCAAATCTACGCGAAAGATCGTGATCTGGTGATCATCGGTCAAGTGAGCGAGGGCGCTGAAATCATGGCGGACGGGCATGTCCATGTGTATGGCCGGCTGCGCGGGCGGGTCGCGGCCGGTGTCAGTGGACAGGCAGATGCTGAAATTTTTTGTTTAACCTTCGAGCCAGAGTTGGTGTCGCTTGCAGGGATGTATTGCGGATCAGATCAGATCCCCGAAGAGCTCTGGTCTGCTAGAGTAAGAGTTGGGCTCGACGGAACGGCTCAAAAATTAACATTTGCTTTAATGGCATAAAGGAGAAGAAAGCTTGGCTACCGTTGTCACTGTGACCTCAGGGAAAGGTGGTGTTGGTAAAACGACGTCATCAGCAGCTCTGGCTGCCGGTCTTGCGAAGGCCGGTCACCGCACTGTGGTGATTGATTTTGATGTGGGACTCCGGAACCTCGATCTCATTATGGGTGTTGAGCGCCGTGTCGTGTTTGATTTCGTCAATGTGATCTCCGGTGAGGCGACACTGAATCAAGCGCTGATTCAAGATAAGCGTATGGAAAATCTGTCGATCTTGGCGGCAAGTCAGACCAAGGATAAAGATGCTTTGTCTGAAGAGGGTGTCGGCCAAGTTCTCGACCAATTAGCTGACATGGGTTTTGAATATATCGTTTGTGATTCGCCTGCGGGTATTGAGCGAGGTGCAACAATGGCGCTTCACTTTGCCGATCACGCGGTCATTGTTACCAACCCAGAAGTTTCGTCGGTTCGCGATTCGGACCGGATTCTTGGAATTCTGCAGTCGAAATCCAAGCGTGCAAAAGAAGGCGGGAAAGTTCAAGAGCATTTGTTGATCACGCGATATGATCCGGTTCGTGTGGATCAGGGAGAAATGTTATCCAAAGAAGACGTCTGTGACATCTTGGCGGTGAAGCTCATTGGAGTCATTCCGGAATCGAAAGCAGTGTTAAAAGCGTCAAATACCGGTGTTCCTGTCATTTTGGATGAAGACTCTGATGCGGGCAAAGCCTACAGCGATGCAGTCGCTCGATTCCTTGGAGACGATCGGCCGCTTCGGTTTGTCACAGCGAAGAAGCAAGGACTTCTCAGTCGCATTTTGGGTGGAGGTGACTGATGGCATTTTTTGGTCTGTTTTCAAGCAAGCAAAAAACTTCGGCAGCTGCCGCTAAAGAGCGGTTACAGATTCTGATTTCGCATGAGCGCCAGAATCGAGAGGGCCCCGATTTCCTTCCTGATTTACAGCGTGAAATTCTGGATGTTGTTAAAAAGTATGTGGCGATTCGTGACGATCAAGTCGCGATCCGATTAGACCGAGTCGGTGACTCGTCGGTGTTGGAATTGAACGTCACCTTACCTGAGCGCTAGGGTGCAGATTCTCTGGTACGACTATGAAACCTCGGGTCGAGATGCAGCTGCAGATCGGCCTATCCAAATGGGGTGGCAGTTGACCGATCCCGGAATGGAACCAGTGGCGGACGCTCAGTCCCTTCTCATCCGTCTTCCTGATGACGTCCTTCCCTCTCCTGGCGCGATGCTGGTGCATCAAATTCTCCCAGAGAGGCATCAGCGCGAGGGGGTTTCCGAGGCTCAGCTTGCGAGTCATCTCGAGAGTCTCATTGCGCCGCGTACCCTAGTCGCTGGGTATAATTCGCGTGGCTTTGATGACAAGTTTACGCAGTATGTCTTTTATCGTTCGTTGCGCGACCCCTATGCTTGGCAATATGCCGACGGCCGTGGTCGGTTTGATTTGTATCCGGTGGTTCTGAGTTATTTTGTGTTCGCTCCAGCGGCGATTCGCTGGCCGGAAGATCATGATGGCCGACCGCGGTTTAAACTCGACCGGATTGGTCCTCTCAACCAGCTCGATCAAGGGCTGACGCGGGCGCATGATGCGGCCTCTGATGTCACAGTGACGGCACGGTTAGCTCGACAACTGGCGCTCTATGATGCCGATCTATTTGCCTCTTGCTTAAAGCGGATTGATAAGCACTTTGTGACCGACCAAATTCGAGCCGACGGTCGAAGCGAGGGGCTTATTGAAGTGACGCCCTTCGCCGGTTGGGAACGCGGATTCGTCAGAGATTGTTGGATTCCGTTCCGTTTGTCAGAGCGTTCCAATGATTATGTGGCCTTTGATTTAAATCGTGACCCACAAGAGGTCATGGCAGGCTTAATTGCGTTGGCGGAATCGGAATCGAGCGATCTGCGTGAAACTCGAAAACAGGCCTATGCGTTGGGTCTTCACACGATCCGAATCAATGCGCAGCCAATGTTGTTTCGTCGCGGCACTCTCGATGCCGACGTCAAGGCACGGCTTGAGGGCTTTGGTCGTGACGAGGCAATGCAAAACCAGCACCTCGAGATTTGGCAGCATATTCAGGAATCACCGGCTTTTAAGCAGCTCTATCAATTGGCGGTCACGATCTTCAGTGAACCCCAGCAGTCGGTCCCTGACGACGTTGACTTGGCGCTTTATTCAGGACGTTTTTTGTCGTCACACGATAAGGATCTATTGGCCGGTCTCCCATTGATGGATGCAGAGGCTTTAAGTCAGTTAGATCTCGCATTTGATGATGTTCGTTACCCGGAATTGCTCTTTCGGTATCGAGCACGTAATTTTCCACAATCGTTGTCTCAGTCGGAATGGAAGCGTTGGCAGAAAGTTCGGCGCGACAAGCTGATGGGGATTTCCAATGCACAAACGGCTGCAAGCCGAGTCCAGGATGAGTTGATGGAAATCAGTCAGCGATCTGATCTCGATCCTCAGCAAATTGAGCTTCTGCAGCAGTTTGCTCATTGGCTTGATCATCAACCACCTGTTTGATCTCAAGATGGCTCAATCCGCCGCACGAAAAGCCTTCAATACCACAGGATTTTGGATCCGCTGTTTAAGATATTCCACGAATTGCTCTTGAGTGATTGCCTCCAGCGTTTGAGCTTGCATCATGCGGTCACTGAAGGGTCTTCGGAGGCCAATCGCGCTCCAAATCGCATTGGAAAGTTCTGATTGCGTCGATGGTGGATTCAGCAGTTGATCGAGCAAACTCAGTCGTTGACTCTCAAATTGCTCATTCGGCATCGACTTCACCATGTCCACAAAACTGTCGAATTCCTGTTGGATGGCCGCGGCTAGTTCATCAGGATTCGCTGTCGGTGATTGGACAGCCCCGGTCAAGATCGGCGTGTTGTAGAGTGGAAAGGCGGTTGCAAAGGTAATGTAGCCCAGTTGCTTCTCGGTGCGCAGCCGAGTGTAAAACGGGGCTTCAATCAGGTTCCCGGCCAGTTGATTCAAGATTCGTGATCCCGGATCAGTGCGTTGGTCGATGTAGAGAACGCTGGCCGCTTGGTCGGGATGAGCATAAGCATACGATCGAATACGATCGCCTGGCCAAGCGTTCGTTGCCACTTCAACCACCGGCGTATTGTCATCCAGTGGCAGCATATTGGCCCAGGAAGCTAACAGTTCTTCGCCTTCACTCCGTGAGACTGGGCCATGAAGAAACATTTCCGCATGGACTCCTGAGAAAAACGCTTTTTGATACTGATGGAACGTGGATCGATCAATCGCTGTGAACGCATCATTAAGTTCGCTTTGAGCGTAAGCGAAAGGCATTAATTCAGCGGTGACTTCATCGAACAATCGGCTGGATGGGCGTTGCGCCTGGACGCGTGCTAATTGCTGTGCCTTGAGTTGTCTCAACCGAGTCCATGTCGGCTCGTCAATCAGAGGAATGGGAAGAGCGCGTAACACGCTGTCCACCAAGAGGGTCAGGGAATTGTGATAGCCGGAAAACTGCAATGTCATGCCGGATTGACTGGATTGTGCAGAAAATCCGACACCTGCGAGTGCGGCCTCATAGCTTAAGGAGTTGAAATATTCATTGAGGGTATCGGCTAATAGATCACTCATGATCGAAGCCTCAGGCGAACTGGCTGCCAGTGGTGTTCTGAGGCGAATGTACAAATCACTCCGCGGCTGCGAGTAACGATTTTCAGTCAGAATGTAGCCCACAGCGCTATCTGAAAAATACACGGTGCGAGGTTGGGTTTCGATGGTTGCCTTACGCGTGTTAGCGATGGGCTTTCCTGGGTCTTGAATAAATGGATTTGGAGCCGGGAGACGGACTAACTCGGATTGCTGATTCCTCGCCGCCTGAAAACGCGCCAGCCGCGAATTCTCGAGTGCGAACCGGGCGATTGGAGTTGGGTAATACTGAGTGGTCTCGGTGGGTTCCACTTCAGGAGCAGTGACACGCACTAGCATTTGGTCAGGGATGAGCCAACTGAGCATATCTTTGACCAGTGCTTGATCGAAACTCCTCAAGATTCGTCCCCGGGTCAATAGTTCACTCGCTGGAGTTGAGTGCAGTTTTTCTGATAGATAGGTGACCAGATTCTGTGGATCTGCTTCTTCTTCAAATCGAAAATTGGCATCAGAAACGGTTTTCAATTCATCAAACCGCCAGGCTTGGAGACCATCAGTCTCAATTAACCGCAAGGTTTTAAAGACTTCCTCGATCACTTGATCTCGTTGCGTGTAGCCTTCGGGAGTCAGGCTGACGCTAATCGAAAATGAGCGGCTCTCGGTCATACCCAGACTCTCACCAGCTGAAAGGCCATTGGCATAGCCTTTGGCCTTGAGGTGGGCCAGTAGGCTATTGTCACCTTCATGCCCCAACAGATGACCGATGAACTGCAGTGGCGCGTGATGCTGAAAAGCATCCGTATCGGGGATCGGGAATAAGAGAGTCAGGCGGCGCGATTCAGTGGCCGGTTGTGATTGCACGACCAGAGGTAGGCGGCTGGCGTCAAACAAGGGAGTGGAAATCACAGATGGTGCGAGTTGACGATCGGGGATGTCTATAAAACGATCACGCACCCAGGTCTCAAGGGTATCCAGTGATTCTTCACCCAGCACCACGAGTGACATTCGATTCGCAGAATATTCGTTGTTATAGAAGGTCTTCAGTGCATCCAGAAGTCCGGGTTTGTTAAGGGTGCTGAGATTGCCGGCTCCAAATTGAGCAAAAGGATGATCAGGATTGAGCCCTTGCTTAGTCGCTTCAAAACTGAGGCGCGCTGGATCTCTGAGCTTTGACTGATATTCAGAATGCACTGCGTTGACTTCTCGATCAACGTAGGTTGGATCCAACGTCGGTGCAATAAAAAATCGACTAAAACGGTCAAGTGCCGGTTTGAGCGCCTTTGGGTTCAGAGAAAAGAAATAGTTTGTGTGTTCTGGCGCCGTGAAAGCGTTGTGAGAGCCGCCTTGGTCCGAAATAAATTGTTGATATTCACCTGCATCAGGAAATTGATCCGTTCCTAAAAACAGCATGTGTTCGAGGAAATGCGCAAGACCTGGGAATCCCTCAGGATCATTATTTGTGCCCACATAAACATCCATCGATGCGGCGGCTTTATCGGTGGTTGGATCTGAAATTAACAGCACTTTCAGTGAATTTGGCAATATCAGGGAGCGGTACTCGCGGTCACTGAGTTCCGGCGCCCCAATGGCCGCCTGTACAATGTTTGAGACGAAGACGAACATCAGTGCAATCAGTCGCATATCACCACCAATACTTATTCCAGTTTTCGGGATTTGCCCAGAACTTCGGGTTGTTCCAGGCTCGGGTATGGTTATATGTGGCGAGTGAGTAATGAAAACTCAAGAGGGTGGTTTGTTTCTGGCGACAATGTTCCCCGCGTTTAAACGCAAGGGCATAGAGCGCCTCTGATTCAATCGATTCGCTCACGAAGCACAGAATCTCTGGGATCAACAGATTGCGAACCTGTCCTAGGGTGAGCAAATCCTCCGGAGTCTGGATCGGATCAGCAATCAAGGCCGCGTTTGGTAGTTGGGTCGCAGACTGGATCGCTTTTGGATTCATCACCTGAACTTGATTCAGGCAGTGGGCTTGATAATCCGAGACGACCGGGGGGACTTCCCGACCGACAACCCAAATCGCCTCAGGTGCCGTTGATTCAAGCCAAGGTGCAAGAATTGAATCTGGAGTACGGTCGTTCAACGGACTTCGGGATCCCGGATAAAACAGGGAGCATCTGATGTGGAATGCGCGTTGGAATAGCGATATCCGTCAACATCAAATGCTTGAAGATCAGTCACTGTTTGTGCATCCGTCTCAACAATAAACCTCGCCATTAGGCCTCTTGCTCGTTTGGCGTAAAAGCTAATGATCTTGTATTCGCCATTTTTCAGATCTTTAAAGACCGGTGAAATGACAGGTCCTTCGATCGCCTGAAAATCAACCGCAGCGGAGTACTCGTTGCTCGCGAGATTAATGAGAGGTGCGCCGTTTAAATCGGCCTTTAGCCTTTGCGTAATTTTATTTTTCCAGAACTCAGGCAATGAGGTGATGGCCTGACCTTGAAGCTTGGTTCCCATTTCCAAGCGGTAGGGACGCATGGCATCGAAGGGTCTGAGTAATCCGTAGAGCCCCGAGAGAATGCGCACATGTCCGGCTAACCGATTGAGGGCGTCCGGACTCAAGGTCTGCACATCGAGGCCTTGATACACATCGCCGTTAAATGCGTAAACAGCCGGTAATAAGTCATCTGCTTGATGGTCTGGAGACCATTGTTCGAACCGCGCAGCATTTAACGCCGACAGCTTGTCCGAGAGCTTCATCAGGCTGGCCAGATCCGATGGGCTGAACTCTCGCATCATGTTGGTCAGTGTGGTTGCTTCCTCCAAGAATTGTGGCGTTGTGATCGTTGAACGATCAACGCTCAAGTCCGTATTTAGCGATTTGGCTGGCGATAAGATTGCTAACATGGATTCCTCTTTTTCTTGCGTCGATCCGGATGAAGCCGGACACTACACCTAGATTCAATATTTGGACAAATGGACTGTGATCCAAGTCACCCCTGAAATTGCAGCCGGACAATTTTTCGACGAGCTTATCAGAGCCGACGGCGAAGCTCGTCCTGGAGCCGATAGTTTACTGAAATTTCTCACAGACCTCTCTCCCGAGGTGTTATCGGAAAAACGGACAGCGCTTGAGGCTGCGATCAAAAGCCAGGGGATTTCATTTTTGGTCTATTCAGACTCCATGAATATTGACCGATCATGGCCCTTGGACCTTGTGCCCCGTGTGATGCAGGCATCTGAGTGGCGACACACTGAGGCTGGATTGAAGCAACGGTTAAAAGCGCTCAATCTGTTTTTAAACGATGTCTATAACGAACAGGCGATTTTGCGGGACGGCATCGTGCCGACTGAATTAGTCACCGACAGTCCTCACTACATCGCATTAGCTTCTGGAATGAAGCCGCTGTTTGAGACTTGGGCTCACATTTGTGGATCCGATCTGGTTCGTGACCATCGTGGCCAACTCTTTGTCCTTGAGGACAATCTGCGAGTCCCAAGTGGCGTTTCTTACATGCTTGAAAATCGATCGGTGATGAAGCAGGTGTATCCGGAATTATTCCGCAATCATCACATTCTTCCGGTCAGTCAGTATGCGTCTGATCTACTCGATATGCTCAATGCGTTGTCGCCACGGCCGGTCGATCATCCCGTCATTGTGGTGTTAACGCCTGGAATCTATAACTCCGCGTATTTTGAACACAGCTATCTGGCGCAACAGATTGGGGCCGAATTGGTTCAGGGTTCGGATTTGTTTGTGGATTCTGATGATTGCGTCTACATGAAGGCGGTCGAAGGAGTTAGCCGCGTCGATGTGATTTATCGACGGATTGATGACACCTTTCTCGATCCTGAAGCACTGAACCCTGATTCAGTCCTTGGTGTTCCAGGATTGATGCGGGCTTGGAGAGCCGGAAAAGTCTCGATTGCCAACGCGCCAGGGAGTGGAGTCGCTGATGACAAGGTGCTCTATGCCTACGTCCCTGAGATCATTCAGTATTACTTAAATGAAAAACCGATTCTGGAGAATGTGCAGACCTACCTCTGTTCGGACCCTGAGCAACAGGCATTTGTATTGGATCACCTTGATGAACTGGTGGTTAAACCGGCTGACGCGTCTGGTGGATATGGCATTATGGTCGGTCCGCACGCCACTGATGAGGAGATCGTGTCTCGTCGAGCCGAAATTCTGGAGAATCCCCGCGTTTGGATTGCGCAGCCAACGCTTGCGATTTCGACAACGCTCACAGTCACTGAAGATGGCGACCTTGCCCCACGTCATGTTGATTTACGCCCGTTTGTTTTACAAAGCTCGTCTCAATGGTGTTCAACCGGTGGATTATGTCGGGTGGCATTACGCGAAGGCTCATTGGTTGTGAATTCCTCACAAGGTGGTGGTTCTAAGGATTTTTGGGTGGTTGCCGACGAGATGCAGTTTTAATGCTGGCCCGTGTCGCTGAACATCTCTACTGGCTTTCTCGTTATATCGAGCGAGCTGAAGCCACGGCTCGGCTCGCGATTGCTGCATCCGATACCATTTTGGATTTGCCTGATGGAGTTCCCTACGATTGGGAGTCTTTAATGCAGGTCTTTGGCTCGGGTGACTCAGATCCAGGAATTTCTGAAGTGGAGGTGATGGAGCAACTGGTGTTGAGCCTCGACCACTCAGGGTCGATCCGCGCTTCGATTGCGTCAGCTCGGGAGAATGCTCGAGTGACTCGAGATTTGATTCCGAAAGATGCTTGGATTGCCTTGAATGAACTGCATGGGCTGATCGAACGTCAGTCATTTGCTGGCTTTGATCGATCGTCCCGGATTCGGTTATTAAAACAAGTGATTTCAAGCTGTCGACTTTGGCACGGTTGCTTAGTCGCGAGCCAGGCGAGAGATTTGAGTTGGTTATTTCTGCGGCTCGGAGATCGACTTGAGCACGCGGATATGGTGTCTCGGCTGGTGGATCCCCGGGTCACACAGATGGTTCCGGGAGCCTCGACTCGATGGAGTAGTTATGAAGCCATTGGTTGGCAAAATCTTCTGACTGCGTTGGGTGGTGTGGAATTGTATCGTCACAGCGCGCGCAACCGGATGCATGGAAGCGATGTCTTGGATTTTGTGCTTCGAGACACAAACTTCCCGCAATCGATGGCTGCGGCCTTACAGAGCGTCAGGCGCTACTTAAACAAGTTGCCACACCAACGCGTGTCGACTGACTTGTTGGATGGGATCGTTGATGGGTTAACCAAGCTGGATCTGGAGCGTTTAACGCCAGATCTCCTGACGCAAAATATGGACTGGATTCAGCAAGGGCTCGTGACCTTGCATGGACACATTAGTGCTGAGTACTTCTTCTTCCAATCAAACAGCCCCTAACCCGTGGGTTTGCGTCGGAGAATGTTGTATTCTTCGCGTTTCCCCAAGAGTGAGCCTTGAATTTGTCTGATTCAGTTGCGATCGCAGAACGTTTGTCGGCTTCTTCGAAGCAATGTTTGGGCGTGCGTGGCTTAACCAAATATTTTGGAGACTTTGCAGCCAATACCGATGTCACTCTGTCGGTCGATCAAGGCGAAATCCATGCACTGCTTGGTGAAAACGGCGCTGGAAAATCCACACTCGTCAAAATGATTTATGGGATCTTAAAACCCGACGTCGGGTCCATGGAACTCAATGCTTGCCCGTACACCCCAGATACCCCGGGTGATGCGAAACATGCTGGTGTGGGAATGGTTTTTCAACATTTTGCTGTGTTTGATGCGTTGACGGTGTTGGAAAACATTGCCTTGGGTTTAGAAGGCCGGCTTCCCGATGTTGCGCTTGCTGACGAGATCACAGCGGTTTGTGAGCGTTATCGATTACATCTTGAATTGAACCGGCGGGTTTATGATTTAAGTGCTGGCGAGAGACAGCGCGTTGAAATCATCCGTGCACTGATGCAGGACCCACGCCTATTGATTCTGGATGAACCGACATCGGTGTTGACGCCGCAGGAGACTGAGCAGTTGTTCACAACGCTCGATCGCTTATCCGATGAAGGCCGATCCATTATTTACATCTCGCACAAACTTGACGAGGTCAGGGCATTGTGTGATCGAGCCACATTAATGCGTGCTGGACGCGTTGTTGATGTGGTGGATCCGAGGCAAGAAAGCACGCGCTCTTTAGGTGAAAAAATGATTGGAGAGCGTCTGAATGAAACCAAACGAACCAAATTGCCAGTGACTGAAAAGTTAAAAGCACGTTTGACGGTTCGTGTCGGTGAGGTGTATCCCGAATCGAGTCGAAGCGTCGTGTTACGTGATATTTACCTATCGGTGGCCCCCGGATCAATCCTAGGGATTTCAGGAGTTTCTGGGAATGGGCAAGATACCCTGTTTGACGTCCTTTCAGGTGAGCTCACATTGCCGAATCCCGACAGTCTCGTCCTGGATGGCGAACCGATTGCTCATCTGGGTATTGAGCAGCGTCGACGCAGGCGGTTGTTAGGTGCTCCGGAAAATCGTCTGGGACATGCGGCGGTGCCGGATTTGACGCTGTGGGAGAATGTCATTTTGACCGCACGACAAACTCGTGGAATTCTCAAAAATGAATACTTAATCAGCGGAACAGCGGCAAAAGCCTTTGCGCAAGAAGTGATTCAAACCTTTGATGTGAGAACAACTTCGGTGAATGCGAAAGCGTCGAGCCTCTCTGGAGGGAACCTGCAAAAGTTTCTGATCGGACGGGAGTTACTTGGCCAACCCCGAGTCTTGATCGTGTCGAATCCGACCTGGGGTGTTGATGCCAAGGCGCAGTTGTTTATCCATCAAGTGTTGATGGATATTGCCGATCAGGGCGCATCTATTATTTTGCTGAGTCAGGATATCGATGAGTTGCTTTCAGTGACTGATCGCATCTGCGCCATCTGCCATGGACGTCTTAGCCGCACGTTTGCGACTGAAGACATGAGTCCAGAACACCTGGGAGCCTTGATGCTCGGACAGGAGATCGAGGCGTGATTTTCGTTGAACCACGTGCAGTGACTCGCTGGTATCACGAGTGGCTGGCCGTCTTGGTTGCATTGATTTTGACACTACTGACCGCCTCGGTCTTGTTGGCAGCGATCGGGCTTGATCCGCTATCGAGTTTGCATCGAATTTTTATCAAACCGCTGAATTCCGTGTACGGGATCAGTGAATTACTGGCGAAAGCTACTCCGTTAATCACCATTGGTGTGGCCTTGGCGCTTGGATTTCGAGCCGGTGTTTGGAATATCGGTGCCGAGGGGCAGCTCGTGATGGGTGGGCTTTGTGGCGGCGCAGTCGCTCTCGCATTCTGGGGGGTTGATGGTTTTTGGGTCATGCCTCTGGTGCTTCTCGGTGGAACCATCGGCGGACTCTTTTGGGGGGCGATTCCCGCTTTTCTCAAGGTGCGGTTTAACGCGAATGAGATTCTCGTCTCCTTGATGCTGACATATGTGGCAATTTTATTGTTGAGTGTCATGGTGCATGGTCCGTTGCGTGATCCCGATGGGTTTAATTTTCCCGAAAGTCGCTTGTTCCATGATGCAGCAACCCTGCCGAAACTCTTTTCCGCGGGTCGTGGTCATTTGGGTTTTGTGTTTGCAATCGCCTTCGCGATCGTCGGAACGTGGGTCGTCAAGCGATGGCATTTGGGGTTTGAGATGCGAGTCACGGGTCTGTCGGCCAGTGCTGCGAAGTTTGCTGGATACAGCCGTGATCGAACTGTTTGGATGGCTTTATTAATGGGTGGAGCCATCAGTGGATTTGCCGGAGTGGTCGAGGTGACTGGTAATATCGGCCAACTGGTTCCGACGATTTCTCCATCCTATGGTTTCACGGCGATTATCGTTGCTTTCTTGGCAAGGCTGCATCCGCTCGCTGTCATTCCTGCAGGCCTTTTAGTGGCCTTGTCGTATTTAGCCGGTGAGGCTGCTCAGCTGTCGCTCGGGGTTCCGGCTGCGAGCACGCAGGTCTTTCAGGGGCTGTTGTTGTTTTTCCTACTTGGGACTTCACTGTTTGTGAACTATCGGGTTCGTCTAGGGCAGGTCGCGTGATGGATTACAGCTTATTATCGTCCATCTTGCATGCGATTTTGGTGGCTTCAACCCCTTTGGTGTTTGCGGGTCTTGGTGCATTGATCCAAGAGCGCGCTGGTGTGTTGAACTTGGGTGTTGAAGGGCTCATGATCGTTGGCGCCTTGGCTGGTTTTGCAACTGCTCTGGCTGGTTATCCCCTGTTATTCTCAGTGATTGCAGCTGCATTAGCTGGTGCTTCTTTAGCAGCAGTTTTTGCGCTATTGGTGTTGCGGCTGTACGCCAATCCGGTGGCGACTGGACTTGCATTGACGCTCTTTGGATTGGGGTTGAGTGCCTTGGCTGGAGCACAGTATGTTGGGCAGGCTGCACCTCAAGTATCTGTGTGGACAATCCCATTGTTGAGTCAGTTACCAGTGGTTGGGCATGCGCTCTTTTCACACGATCCGCTGGTCTATCTGTCGATTTTGATGGCGGCCTTGATTTGGTGGTTTTTGAAGAAAACCCGAGCGGGCTTGATTCTGCGTGCAGTCGGCGAAAATCACACCTCCGCGCACAGTTTAGGCTTTGCTGTGATGGGAATTCGGTTTTTGGCGATTGCCGCTGGTGGTGCACTGGCTGGTATCGGTGGGTCCTATCTCACCTTGGTGCAGACACCGCTGTTTGTTGAAGGAATGACCGCAGGCAGAGGATGGATTGCTCTGGCATTGGTGGTGTTCGCCTCCTGGCGACCCTTCCGGGTGATCGCTGGGGCCTATTTGTTTGGGAGCGTCTCGATTATCCAGCTTCATGGTCAGGCACTCGGCATGTCAATAGCCTCACAGTGGTTGTCGATGCTACCCTATGTTGTAACGATAGCTGCGTTGGTTTTAATTGCTAGCCGAGCTGATTCAAATCACGCCGCTCCGGGTTCATTGGGTAAAACTTTTAAAGAGTCTAGGTGAGGACATTTCATGATGAGTAGCAGAAGCTTGTATGGTCTGGGATGCTTTTTTGCGTCTTTGGCGTTTGTAACCTCGGTAAGTGCGGCAGAGCCCACGAAAATTGGATTTGTTTACGTCGGCCCTGTAGCGGATGCTGGGTGGACTTATGAGCAT
>Ga0181598_1000877_pt1 | contig 29890 bp, 48 predicted proteins | sample 041ome_4_FD_153295 | JGI IMG/M metagenome (GOLD analysis project Ga0181598, IMG submission 153295) | Coastal salt marsh microbial communities from the Groves Creek Marsh, Skidaway Island, Georgia - 041404US metaG (spades assembly) | ecosystem: Environmental > Aquatic > Marine > Intertidal zone >... | reverse complement strand
GAAGGAGTCCGCTATGACATCTACAACGATCACCTCGGATATCCGACCTTTGGAGTCGGTCACCTTATCACAGAAAATGACGAGGAATTCGGAAGGCCAGTTGGAACAGCAGTCTCTGAAGAAAGAGTCCGGTCGTGTTTCGAGCGAGACCTTGAAACTGCAATCGGAGAATGTCACAATTTATACGGAGAAGGGAGCTTTGGAGACCTACCAGACGAGGTCCAGCAGATCCTGGTTAACATGATGTTCAACATGGGGCGCCCTAGACTCTCTGGTTTTAAAAAGTTTAACGCTGCTATTCAAGCAGGCGATTGGAAAGAAGCAGCAAAAGAGGGAAGAGATTCACGTTGGTACAACCAGGTAACCAACAGAGCAGAACGATTAATGACTAGATTAGAAAATATATAATAAGGAGATTAAAGTGATAAGCAATGAATTTTACCATCACGCTTGTATTTCAAGACTGGCATATAAGGACCTAGACAAAGAAGTACGGCGGGAATGGAAATCTCTTGGCTTTACTTCTGTTAAGTTTATTAGTATTGAAGGTGCCCAAGCATATGTTCTTGGTAACAAGGATAGAATCACTGTAGCATTTCGTGGCACGGAACCAAAAGAAAAAAGTGATGTGTTTGCTGATTTGGAGGCAACCCACGAAAAAGGATTCCACCAAGGTTTTTACGAGGAATACGAAAAGTTAGAACTAGATGTACATAGTGAAGTAGCGAAACTTTTGGGAAGAAAAAAACGACCAGTGTATGTGACAGGACATAGTTTGGGAGCAGCCATTGCTTCTATTTTTTGCTTTCATTATCCTGAAGCAGTTGCATTGTACACTTATGGGTGCCCTAGAAATGCTACACCGTCTAAGTGTAAAGAATTAACTGTTCCTCATTATCGCTGTGTAAATAATAACGATATTGTTCCTAAAATGCCGCCTTCTTTTTTATGGTACAAGCATCACGGGGAACTACGATACATTAACTATTACGGCAATGTTCGTCAAATGTCTTGGTGGCAGAGAGTTAAAGATGGTTTCCGAGGTCGTAAACGTGCCTGGCAAAAGGGACAAGTATTCGATGGTGTATACGATCACTTGATGGATGCGTATTGCTCTCATTTAGAGGATAACGAGTAATGTGGTTTTTTGCTGTACCTATACTGAGGGCCTGTGTCACTGGTGTCATAGGCTCTAGTTTCGGTAAATGGTTTAGCACGACCAAAGCTGGTATCTGGTTTCAAAAGAAACTCGATCAATTTATGGAGTATTTGTCTTATAAATACGACATAGACATAGCGAAAAAAGAAGCAAAGTGGGTTAAACATTACCCTTTGCTTGCTATCAAAATACAAGAATTAGAAGATAGAGTAAGCGAGTTGGAAAATGCAAACATTCAAAGAGTGGCTGGTAGAAGAAAGTCTAAACGAAGATAAAGGCATGGAAGGCATGACCGTCAAGGGCGGTCATAAAAAACCAGTTAGTCAGGGTGCAGGGCTAACCAAAAAAGGTGTTGAGAAATACCGCAGACAGAACCCTGGTAGCAAACTACAGACTGCTGTTACTACACCTCCTAGCAAACTAAAGCCTGGCAGTAAAGCAGCTAATAGACGCAAATCATTCTGTGCAAGATCACGTAGCTGGACAGGCGAACGAGGTAAGGCAGCCCGTAGAAGGTGGAACTGTTAATGTCAAAGATTTTGTTGATTGTTGTTTTAGTAATGGGTGGTTTGGGATACTGGTATTATAAAGATTCCCAAGCAACAATAGCTGCCCTTACACAGAATAATGCTACATTAAGAGCAAATCAGGCGCAGTTAGAAGAAGCAATAAGAACGAGTAATGAAACTATAGCAAGACAACAAGCAGATGCTGCACAGTTTGAACAGGCAAATAATGATCTTAGATCTAGATTAAATGAAGCAGAGGTATATCAAGACGAGTTGGCAAGTAGGTTAGCAAGACATGACTTAACAAGACTTACACTTCAGCGTCCTGGTTTAATTGAAACAAGGGTAAATAATGCAACAGAAAGATTATTTAGGGAAATGGAAGGCCTTACTGGCGCTCCCAATCCTGTTACTACTGAGTAGCTGTACAAGTTTTAGTTTGTTTGGTAAAAAGGAACCAGTGGTTCCTGAACCTATTGTTGTTACCCAAACAGAATATCTTTACAGGAATGTTCCTTTACAGCCTCGGCCTAAACCTGTAACCTTGTATGATTTAGAATTTTATGCTGTAACTGAGGAAAACCTAGACGAATTTTTAGAAAGGTTTGGTGAAGAAAATGGCGCAGTAGTATTTTTTGCAATTAGTGTACCTGATTATGAAAACATAGCCCTTAACATGGGTGAACTAAGAAGATTTATAGAACAACAGAGTGCTATTATTCTGTATTACGAAGAAAATATAAACGTACAGGAACAGTCAGATGAGCAAACTGAAACAAATCCTTGAGATTAAAAAACGATTAGATCCCAAATGTTGGGATGGATATAAAAAACAAGGAACCAAAAAGAAAGGTGACACTGTTGTTAATAACTGTGTCAAGGAAACTGAATCTTTGGGTGTAATGATTGCACGTATGCAACAAAAACAAACAGCAAAAGATTGGAATAAACTTACTCCAGCAGAAAAAACTGCTAAGTTGAAAAAAGATATGGAAGATACAAAGAAAAGAATGGCAGAAGGCAAGAACCATACTTGGAAGTCTGAAGGTCACTACACAAAAGACGGTAAAGAATGGAAAGGTCCACAGCACGCACATGACGGTCAGGTAATGACCGGCGAGAAGCACAATGCTGACAGTCAGAACTTATATCACTTCAAGGAACTATCACCTGAAGTGAAGAAAAAGGTATTAGAGAAAATAAAAATGGACGAGGGCATTGTTGATACCATACTGAAGTCCAAGACACTGAATAAAAAGAATTACACAATAGCTGCTAAAGAACTGGATAAGAAAATGAAAAAAGAACCTTCAAAGACAAAGGTTGCCCACGCACATGACGTAGCAAGATACGTAAAAAATATTGATGCACGGAAACTTGCTGCTGAAAATGCAGACAGGATTGCCATGATTAAAGCCGCAGTAAAAAAGAGAGAAGCTGAAAAGAGAAAAGCTGCAGCTGAAAAACCAGCGGAAAAAGAAAAACCCACTCGGCATTTAAAAAATATGCAAAAGAAAGAGAGGGAAAATATAGATTATTACAAAAAACACACCCCTGGTAAAAAACTTAACCCAATGCACAACATTGGTAGACACGATGGACAGAAAGCCCAGAAGAACGCTAGTAAAAGTTATGCTAACCCGCGAACGGCAGCATATCTTGCCAGACATGACTATGCTGAAGTTGAAATGACAGGATGTCCTCTTTTAGAAAAACTAAGCCCTAATATGGGTATTGGCAAGTACATTAGGGACTTTGGTAAGTCGGATGCCCCACAGTTTAAAGGTGCATCAGCATCCAAGCGTAGAAAGATGGCAGTTGCCGCCTACTTGGGTGCCAAGAGAAAAAATGAAAAAATTTAAGGAATACATACAGTATAACCCTGATAAACATCAGTGGGGTACTCCTGAGGGTACTGATCAGATGAAATCCCTTACGCCAGGTCAACATAACCCGAAACAAGATTCTATTAAACCTGTAGATGTACCTGTAAAAGAGTCAAAAGAAATGGGCAAAAAAGATCCTGTAGCTAGAAACTTAAATACGTTTAATAAGCCCGTTACTCATAAAGACCGTAAGAATGATTACAGTCGAAAGGATAAACACAAGAGTAAAGTTTATGAAGAAGGTCCGGCCGCCGAAACTAAAGCGGAATATCGTGCTGCCAATGCTGAATATCAGGAACTGTTTTTAGGGCCTGACGATATTGAAGCATTAGAACAGGAAATAGAATACATTACAGATTCGGATATAATTGATATTTTAGACTATGGTGCTGATTTAGAATTTGAAGATAATCTAGGTGAATCTGTACAATTGGATGAAATATTATCAGTACAAGGAAGGTTAAAGCGTAGATTCGCAGCACGTAAAAATAAACAAAAACTTAAAGTAGCTAGAAACATTGCTTTACGTAGAGGTTCTACACCTGATCGTTTGAAAAAACGTGCTGTACGTGGGGCCAGGGGTATGGTATATAAAAGACTACTCCGAGGTAGAGATAAAAGAACTTTACCTCCCGCAGAAAAAGCTCGTTTTGAGAAAATGATTCAAAGATTTGCCCCTTTAGTACAGCGTTTTGCTGTTAAACTTTTACCTAGAATGCGTAAGATGGAAATCAATCGTATGAAAAGTAGAAAGGGAGGGACACCTAAGAAGTCTAAGAAATATAAAGTAGCACGTCCAATTAGTACAGGGTCACAGAAAGCTAAAAAATTTAAAATAAAGAAATAATATTATGCGTTTAATTGAATTGAATAATTATGATCTAGATTTTGATCGTATGCGTGAAATTGCGAAAGAAGCAGAAGAATTTGCTAAACATTATGAAGATGACAGATATCCGGGCTATGATTTTTATTGGTGGCGTATAAGTGAATACGAACACCCAGAACTAAAGCAAATAGCAGACGATTTTGGTATTGAATACAGACCAAGATTTTATTGGTTGAGTGCTAACTATCACCTCCCCCCTCACGTTGACAACGGCACAAAATGTTCTATAAATTTTGTGCTCTCTCCCAACCCAGCCCCAGTAAATGTTGAAGGTACAGATTACTTTTACACGAAAGGCATCCTTAATACATCCATCCTACACTCGGTTCAGAATGGCGGATACGAGGACAGACTTTTATTAAAATTTTCAATTTCCAAAGAAACTATAGAAGAAGTTGTTGAAAGAAATAAAAAATATATTTAAAAGTTTAGTTTGTTATAAATACTTGTATGGACAAACAGAAACAACGATTAGAACAGTTAGTTAGGCAGGGCATAGTTCCTGTTAGTAAGTTACCTATGCTACAATCAGCACTTGCCAATCTTAATATGGGTAAAGAATTAAAACCCATGGAAAGATCAATACTGAGCAAGTATATTACGAATATACAACAGTTGGTGTATGGTGATGATACTGTTTACAATCGTGCAAAGTTATTTACACAAAAGACTAAATACCAAAACACACAAAAAACTAAATACCAAACGGAGGAGACAACCGTGGATATTGATGAAAAAGTCAGGGTTGTTGATGGCCCTGAAGAAGATATGGAAGTGAGGGGAAGAGAGAAAGCAGAAATGAAAGCAAGACGTCTTTCTATTCGTAAAAGAGATAAATATAGACTTCTTTCACCTGAACTTAAAAAAGAAAAAAAGAAAGCCGGCCTTGACGAGGATGTTGTAGAGTTAAACAGCACCTATCAGGAAATGTTTGAAGCAACATTAGAATACTTTGAAGTATCTAATATCAGAGACCTGCCTGAAGAAAAGAAAGCGGTCTTCTTCAAAATTGTAGACGAGGCTTTGGAAGAAGCTAAGATGGCTAAGAAAGACCATGACGGTGATGGTAAAGTAGAAACCAGCACAGCAGAGTACATGGGTTCTAAAGACAAAGCTATCAAAAAGGCCATGAAGAAAGAAAGTTTTGAAGATAACGAGAAGCGCAGAGAGAAAGCACGCGCTGATATGGCTGCCGGCAAATACAACAAAGATGGTAGTCGTAAAGATGCACCTGCTAAAGTTAAACTCCGCGGCTTTGGCCCAGACGCTGCTAAAGGCAACATGAGTAATCCAGCAGCCAGAGCGGCTTTGATGAAGAAAGAAGAAGCAGCACAAGATGGGATGATACAGCAGGTCACCGAATATATTACAGCTAAACAAGTAAAAATGGCTAAGGGTATTGCCAACGACCCAAGACATAAGGGTGGTGATTACTCTGGTGCTGCTGAGAAGATGGAAAAAATTAAGAAAGGTCTTTCTAATCACCCAGGTGCCCAGAAAGCACTGAGACAAGCAAACGAAGAAATGACTCCACAGCAAAAAGCAGATAGAATGAAGATGATTTCACGGGCTGCTGACAGAGTACAAAGTGGTGTTGCTGCTAGAGATGCTTACAAAGTAGCTAAGAAAGACATGAAGCAGAAAGGTGCCCAGAAAGGCATGGCTCCTACAAAGAAAGATGTGGAAGAGCAGGTAAGAGAGCTTCGTAAAATGATTAAAGAAAATAACAACAAAGCAGAAGCATATAAACTTCTTGCTAAAATTTTAAATAAAGTAGAAAATCTAGGAGAACTATAATGTCCGCATGGTCTAAATCAACTAAACCTGTTGTAACAGGAATTAGCGCTTCAGATATCTTTATGGTAGATGAAAATGAAGTAGCCGCAACTCCTGGCATCACCCAGCCAGGTTGGGTTTATAAAAAATCCCACGGTGGTGGTCGTTACACATATGAAACTATTGTAGCAATGGCAGACGCATTTACTGACGCTGAATATGAAGCAGCCGGTGGTGCAGATGATGATGCAACATTTGTTGATTACGTTATTACTATTGACACACAGCCTACTGCACAGTCAGTAACAAGCCCCGCTGATGCTGATTTTGAAATTGCAGTCAGCTTAACAGGCACCGGTGGTACAGCTACTTATCAGTGGCAGGTTTCAACCGACGCCGGTTCCACTTGGGCTAACACTGTAGATGCAGACGGTACTGCTGCTACATTGACTGTTATTTCTACTGACGCAGAATACGTTGATGCCAACGAATTCCGTTGTGTAGTTAGTGTAACAGGCGGTGATGACGTAACCTCTAACGCTGTAGCACTCACAGTAGCCTAATAAATACTTTTTATTTAAGGAGTATTTAAATGGCAGATTCCAAACTTTCAGAGTTGACAGCGGCCACTTCGGCCGCTGCTTCTGATCTAATGTATATTGTGCAGTCAAGCACAAGTAAGAAAATTACTGTTGCTAATTTGTTTAGTAGTTTGGATATGCCTTTAGTTGTATCTGATAAACTACAAATTCAAGGAAGCCAACGCTTAACTTCAGGCGGGGCTATCAGTGTAACAGAAACAATAACTTATATAACAAATCCTGATTCCAGCGCTGCCCTGACTTTAGCTGCTGGGTCTGAAGGACAAGTAAAAATAGTTATTATGACAGCCAATACAGGCGGTGCGTCGATGACACTATCAGGATCATCTGTTTCCGGTGTTATAGAGTTTAATCAGGAAGGTGATACCGCAACCTTAATATATACTGATAACAAATGGTTTATGGTAGGAGGTTCGGCTACCATAGTATAGTATAAATTTAAGGAATCTATATGATTGAGTTAAATGATGATAATTTTTTGATGTACGCAATAAAAAATTATTACAACCCAGGTTCTATGGGTATGAAAGATTTAGAAGAAGATTTAAAAAGAATTAAATATATTAAAAGACTTCTAAATAGGTACCATAAAACAGGCGAAGTGAATGAAAGATTAATATTAAATCATATGGTAGTATTATATAACGTATTTGGCACAGGCGCTACAGATATGTTATTTTACAAATTAGAAAGTGAATACTGGAGTGATTTAAAAACATATCTAGTATATCTTCATAGGATGCCATTAGAAACAGTTGTTAGTAAAGGCATAAAGGAAACAGAAATTCCTTTAAATAAAGAATTGATAGACGCATTAAGGAAACTATAATGTCCGGTTTAACTGATATGTACATAACATACAGACTTCTTAGGTTGTTATCAACACCTATAGAACAGTCTGATGCTTATAAATTGGGTATTATAGATGCTAATGGTAAAAAAATAAAACAACCTTCTAATAGAGATGAAAAAGACGCATACACTATTTTAAACAGATTCATTTTTAAAGTACAATATGCTTTAGCTAAATCTCCTGATAGAATGGGTAAAAGATTGCTGACTTTTGCAGCAGCTCTTGCTATTCTAAGAGAGAATAAAGATATTTCTGATCTTGTTAAATTGAATGAAAAGGAATTCAATGATAAGCTTGGCTTATATGAAATGTTCTCAGATGTAAAACAAACAGCTACATTATTGGAACACAATACTATTCCTTTTAAAATCTTCCGTGAAGAAGCCGCGGCAAATGCTGTCGGTGGTGGTGCTGTTCATGGTATAGGAATTGGACCTAAAGGTGAGCCCGGAAGAGATCCGGTACTTCAGCCAATGATTCGTAGGAAGAAAAAGAAAAATGGCAACGGTTAAAGAAGTACAAGCAGACATTACAGTAGTCAAGCACGACATCAATCAAATAGGAACACTATTTGTTAAACTTGAAGCCACACTTGACAAATTGGGAACAGTATGTAATAATGCTACTCAAATACTCGCAGTCCATGAGCAGCGGTTATCTGAGGGTGAAAGAACCTTCAATGCAATACAACAAGATATGGAAAATTTAGAGGACAAGATGACTAACGAAATAGACAAGGTTTTAGAAGCCATCAAGGACCTTAAATCTCACATGATAAACAAACACGACAAACTTGAGGATAGAATTGAAAACCTCGAAAAATGGCGCTGGATACTTATCGGTGCTCTTGTAGCCGGTGGTATGTTCTTACCAGAATTAAGAAACTTCCTAATAGCAAATATATAACTTGACATTATCCTAAATATTTGTTATTATAAACCTATACTATAAGTATAGGTTTTTTGTCTTATGTCATTGTTTATTGATCTAAAATACATTCACATGGTTTCGGCTAAATTGGATAGGTTCCAAGATAAAGGGAACAATCTGTTTAATTTCCGCTGTCCTATATGCGGTGATTCTGAACGTAAAAAGAATAAGATGAGAGGTTACCTTTACCGTAAAGACAACGATATGTTCTATCGCTGTCATAATTGTGACCATGGTACTACATTAGGTAAGTTCCTTGAGCGTGTTGACCATTTAGTATATAAAGAATATGTTATGGAGAAGTTTGTCAAAAAAGACGAACCTAAGAAGGAACCTAACCCTGAGTACGCTTTTGATTTCAAACCTGACTTTGATAAGCCAGCACGTTTGATTGATAATCTTATGGACAGGTTAGATACATTGCCTACTGACCATGAAGCAGTGAAGTATGCCAAAAGCAGAATGATACCTGAGACACAGTTTCACAGACTTTACTATGTTGAGGACATTCGTACACTGTCACAGTTAAACACCAAATACACAGAAGCACTAAATATCAAGCAGCCTCGTTTATCTCTGCCCTTCATTGACACACAAGGACAGTTGACTGGTATGGCATTGAGAGGTATGCGAGGTGAAAAACTAAGATATATAAATCTTATAATAAAAGAGAATAATCTACAAGTGTTCGGCATGGAAGAAGTGGACACTAACAAAGAAATCTATGTAGTAGAAGGTCCTATTGATAGTTTATTCCTCGACAATGCTATTGCTTGTGTTGGTACAGCATTTGGTAAAGTAGACAAACTAGGACTAACATACTTCACTATGGTATTTGACAATCAACCTCGAAACAAAGAGGTGTGCAATTTGATACATAAGCAAATAAAACTAGGTAACAAAGTATGTTTATGGCCTGAGTACATGGAAGAGAAAGATATTAATGATATGATACTATCAGGATTGACAAAAGATGAAATTCATAGTATTATAAATGATAATACGTATCAAGGACTGTCAGCAGAACTTGAATTTACAATGTGGAGAAAGTGTTGATGAATGTATCGCTTGTAGGAATGACTCAGCCTTCAGTGGCAACGGGTTGTCATACTGCCAATGAACTTATTGCTTATGCCGCCCGTGTAAGTAACCCAGAGAATCAAAATAATGCTGAAACAGCGCCAAAACTGCTAAAATATCTAATAAAAAATGCCCATTGGAGCCCATTTGAGATGGTTTCTGTAACAATGGAGATAAAGACTACCCGTGACATTAGTAGACAGATCTTAAGGCACCGTAGTTTTAGTTTTCAGGAGTTTAGTCAGCGATATGCTGTATCTACTGAGTATATTGAACGTGAAGCACGTTTACAAGACCCTAAGAACAGACAGAATTCCGTAGAAACTGATAATAGAGATCTGCGAGAAGATTGGAACATGAAACAACATGAAGTTATCAATAAGGCCAGGGAAGTATATGAATGGGCTCTATCAAAAGGTATTGCTAAAGAGCAAGCACGAGCTGTTTTGCCTGAGGGTAATACTGAAACTACATTGTATATGTCAGGCACTCTAAGAAGTTGGGTGCATTATTGTGAATTAAGAATGACAAACGGTACACAAAAAGAACACATGGATATTGCTAAACAATGTTGGGAAGTTATCAAACATCACTTTCCTGATGTAGCAGCGGCAGTAGAGGAACTAAATGGAACCTCTTTATAAATTAAATAAAAATATCTTTTGGAATGAACAATTACTAAGAGATGAATTTTTAAGTATAGATCAGGACAAGGCCGTTTCTAGTATGGATGGCATTAAAGCATACTTAAATAAAATATATGATGATAGGGTTCAAAAAAATAAAGAAAGTATAATATTGTATGATTCTCAAAGTTGGAATTTACCTGTACTACATGAAACTTATAGAAACTTTGTGAGATTATATGGTGATATGGGTACAGTCAGGCCTCATTATTTTATTATTCAAAATACGAATACAAATACTTCTGAGGTATTAGATAGACTCAATAGAACACCCTGGCACGTTGATACCAAAATTTATTATGAAGGTAAACCCCTGTTATGTTGTCTTAATATCCCTATTTTGGGGTTAGAAAACAAAGCAGAATTTTTAGGAATAAACAAAACATATACATATAAAGCATCTGTATTTAATACCTCTGTACCTCACAGAATCATACTACCTAAGACTCCTAGAGTGTTAGTACGTTTTGGATTTCACGATATTAAATATGAAGATGTAGTAGATAGAATAGAAAGGGTAGAATTACATGGCTAAGAAGGATTATTTAGGTCTTCAGATTGACCTGTCCCGTGACGAACTATTTGATAAGTTAGGAATTCAAAGACTCAAAGAAAGCTATATGAGAGAGGAAGAGGAATCTCCTCAAGAGCGTTTTGCTTTTGTAAGTTTGCAGTTTGCAAGCAATCTCGAACACGCACAAAGACTATATGATTATGCGAGCAGGCATTGGTTGTCATATTCTACACCAATACTATCATTTGGTCGTTCTAAGAAAGGTATGCCTATTTCTTGTTTTCTGAACTACATTAATGACACAGCAGAAGGGCTGGTGGAGAATTTAAGTGAGACTAATTGGTTATCTATGCTCGGCGGCGGGGTTGGTATTGGATTCGGCATTCGTGCTAGTGATGACAAGTCTGTTGGTGTTATGCCTCACCTTAAAACTTATGACTCCTCTTGTTTGGCTTACAGGCAAGGTCGTACCAGGCGTGGTTCTTATGCTACATATCTCGACATCTCTCATCCCGATGTAATACAGTTTTTAGAAATGAGAAAACCTACAGGCGACCAGAATGTGCGTTGTCTGAACTTGCATCACGGTATTAATATCAGTGACCGGTTCATGGAAATCATTGAAAGATGTATGACTGACCCATCTGCTGATGATGGCTGGAACCTGACTGATCCACATACAGGAGAAATCCGTGACACTATCTCTGCTAAGTATCTGTGGCAGAAGATATTAGATCTTCGTATGGAAACAGGTGAACCATACATTCACTTTATTGATACAAGTAATAATCATTTGCCTGACTTTCAAAAGAAACTTGGACTAAAGATACACCAGTCTAATCTTTGTAGTGAGATTATTCTTCCCACTGACAAAGATAGAACAGCAGTATGTTGTTTGTCATCTGTAAACTTAGAACACTATGACTCCTGGAGTAAGAACACAATGTTTCTCCGTGACATGGCAGAGATGTTAGACAACGTATTGCAATTCTTTATTGATAGGGCACCTGATCAAGTTGCTCGTGCTAAGTTTTCAGCAATGCGGGAAAGGAGTATTGGGATTGGCGCACTAGGCTTCCATGCCTATCTACAGAAGAACATGATTGAATGGGAATCCTGGCAGGCTACTAGTGCTAACATGAGAATGTTTAGACATATCAGGAGTAAACTTGATGAAGCAAATTTGGAATTGGGTACAGAACGAGGAGAAGCGCCTGACGCAGCTGGCACAGGAAAAAGGTTTAGCCATATTATGGCTATTGCTCCTAATGCCTCTTCCTCTATTATTATGGGTAACACTTCGCCTTCTATTGAACCGTTTAGGGCAAACGCATATAGGCAAGACACTCTCTCCGGGTCTCATCTTAATAAAAATAAGCATCTGGTGGGAGTTATTCAAAGTAAGATTGAAGCTGGGGAAACAAAACAGACAGAAGATGAGATCTGGTCCTCAATCATCTCAAATGACGGATCCGTACAGCAACTCAGATTCCTGACAGAAGAAGAAAAGAATGTGTTTAAAACTGCTATGGAAATAGATCAGCGTTGGTTGATTGACCATGCTTCAAAACGCCAGGAGTTTATCGACCAAGCACAGTCACTTAACTTGTTCTTCCGTCCAGATGTAAACAAAAAGTATCTACACCTTGTACACTTCTTAGCATGGAAGTCAGGACTGAAAACACTTTACTATTGTCGCTCTGAAAAAATAGGTAAGGCAGATAAAGTATCACGTAGAATAGAAAGAGAAATAATAAAAGAAGACATTAATACACTAGTAGAAGACAGTACCTGTCTTGCTTGTGAAGGATAATTTATGATTAGATACAAAAAAGAATCTATAGGACAAATTCACGTAGAGCTGACAAATAAATGTAATGCAGCTTGTCCTACTTGCCCAAGAAATCATTACGGAAAATTCAATCCAGGTGCTGCCGGCAAATTGAGAGAATATTCTTTTGACGATTTTAGAGCAATTTTTGAAAATTCTGATATACTGTACCATACAGATATGGTTATGTATTGTGGTAACTATGGTGATCCTGGTATGTGTACAGATCTTCCCAAAATACTACAGTGGGTATTTGAACAACCACAGGTGCCTACTAGAGACTACAGATCCCAAAGACTTAATACCAATGGCGGAATGCGAGGAACAAAATTTTGGTCCGAGATTGGTGAACTGATGAATGGGTTTAATAAACAGACAAGTCCAAATAGATGGGGTGAGGTTGTTTGGAGTATTGATGGATTAGAAGACACTAACCATTTGTTTAGAAGAAATGTTATTTGGGATAAGGTCTGGGCCAATTTAAATGCTTTTTTAAAAGCAGGCGGCAGGGGTACTTGGGAATTTATTGAGTGGGGTCATAATAGACATCAAGTAGAAGAGGCTAAAAAAATAGCTGAAGATTTAGGTATGAACTTCTTTGTAAAAAGAGCATTGGGTTTTGACGGCTCTGGTGGTTTGATTGATACAAGACACGGTGTACCTACATGGGATAAAAACTCAATTTATACAGGTAGTATTGTAAGCTCAGAATATACAGCGGCAACCGGAGATCCTGGTCCTATTATGGATCCTGAATATACAGAGAATCCTATGTATTCTCCGGGGGATTATAGTGAAGACTTTGCGAAAGGTCCCATTGTACAGGAGTATGAATTAGAAGAACACATTGAAAAAAATACAAATGAATCTTGTATACGGTGTAGATCTTTTGGTGTTGAAGATTGGTACGGAGATTCTTATCCGGACTATCATTCAGTTTATTTAGGTTCTGATGGCATAGTATATCCTTGTTGTTATGTACACGGACAAATTGTTGAAGTACACTATAACTATGCCACACAGCAAATGAAAAAAGCCTGGGCTCCGGTGTTAGAGAAATTTAAAGTATTACAGGGAAAATCAATAGATGATATTGTTTTCGGTGAAGATATGTTTGAAATGTGGCATAAAAAATCTCAGGATGGTAGCGATACTAGAAGCGGTAAATTAGCCTACTGTGCTGATACTTGTGGTTCTAGGGATACAGCAATTAATAAACTATATCTAACCCATAAAGAAAAGTCAGTTGTTCAAGATATAGGAACACCTGCTGCTTTAATTCCGCTTAAGCCTGTGTAACTGATGCTCCAGCTTGATATAAACAAATATATACCTGTCAATAAAAGAATAGGTGTAGTTGTGTCTGGTGGTTGGGATAGTGCTGTTCTTTGGTACATGGTTAAAACAGCTTGTGTACAAAGAGAACAGGAATGTGTTGCCTACACTGTACCCAAGTTAGACGGAGCTGAACACTATGCAAACCTTGTATTGAAATGGTATGCAAATAAAACAAATACAAAATTTACACCTACACGTATCGTCGGTAATTTGAATTCAGAAAATACTTCTGATTATGTAGCAAGCGGTGTACGGGAAATACTTGATGAAAAGTATTCTGATTTTATATTCTGTGGTATGAATAAGTATCCACCCAATCAGGACGAGATGTGTCCGCATGATAAGTATTTACCTAATGATAGGTATGTTCCTAAACAAAGTGATTATGATTGGGTAGCCTGGCCTTTTGCTGATTGGTATAAAACAGAAACAGTTAAACTAGCATTTGACTTGGGGATTGCTGAAGAAATTATGCCTATTACGCACACTTGTACAGAACAAGATAGAGGTAGATGTGGTATTTGCTGGTGGTGTAAAGAAAGAGAATGGGCATTTAATGAGTTGGGACTTGTAGATACAGGAATTGAATAATGATTATAGATATACCTGAGAATAAAAAAATAGGCGTAATGGTATCAGGGGGAATTGACAGTGCAATTCTTTGGTACTTGGTTTACAGTGAATGTGTTAAAAGAGGACAGGAGTGTATAGCTTTTACAGGACCGAAATTAGATAGTTCTGTACCTCATTCTACCTCTGTGTTAGAATATGTTGCTGATGAAATTGGTGGTGATGTTAGAGAACCTATAGTTTTAGGTGGTCCTGCTATACCAGGAGAAGAAGATATATGGGTATCTCTGAGATGCCTGAAGGCAGTTGTTGATAATCATTTAGCTGATATTATATATGGCGGTGAGAATTTGTGGCCTAGTGATGAAGTTAAAAGAGAGTTTGAACCTGATGAAACTTCTTGGCCGTATCGTCCAAGAACAGGTGAAGAGGGTTCATATAAAATATATGACAGATTAATAACACATGAAGGTTCTACTACTGAAGGCTTTATACCCTTTAGAGACTTGACAAAAGACGAAACAATGAATATACTAGTTGAAATGGGTAAGTCAGATGTTTTAAGAGAACTAGGAAGAAGAACTAGGAGTTGTATATTACCACCCGAAAACTTAGGACACCCTGGAAGATGTAATTTTTGTTTTTGGTGTAAGGAGAGAGCCTGGGCTTTTAACAGAGCAGGCGTAGAGGATTTAGGAGTCTAATGAAAAAACTAACAGAAGAAAGATCATATTTTAAACCTTTTAACTATGCTTGGGCATATGATGCCTGGTTGAAGCACGAGCAGTCCCATTGGTTACACACAGAAGTACCTATGGCAGAAGATGTAAAAGACTGGAAGAATAAGTTATCAAATGAGGAAAAGGCCTTTCTTACAAACATCTTTCGTTTCTTTACACAAGGTGACATTGACGTAGCAGGTGGATATGTTAATAACTATCTCCCATACTTCAAGCAACCTGAAGTCCGTATGATGCTTGCAGGATTCGCAGCAAGAGAGGCATTGCACGTAGCAGCATACAGTCACCTCATTGAAACATTAGGTATGCCTGAGTCTACGTACAACGAATTCCTTGAGTACGATGCTATGAAAGATAAGCACGAATACTTTATGGACTTATCAACAGCAGGAAAGGATACTTCTACTATTGCTACTAACATTGCAGCCTTCTCTGCTTTTACTGAGGGTATGCAGTTGTTCTCCTCTTTCATTATGTTGTTGAACTTCCCACGACATGGTAAGATGAAGGGCATGGGACAGATTGTTACGTGGTCAATTGTAGATGAAACATTACACGCTGAGAATATGATTAAATTGTTCCGTGAGTATGTGAACGAGAATATTGACATTTGGAATGACGACCTCAAAGGAAAGATATACACTATTGCTGAAAAGATGGTAGAGCTTGAGGACAAGTTTATTGACCTAGCATTTGCTATGGGTCCGATGGAAGGCCTGACTAGTGATGATGTTAAAAAATACATTCGATATATTTGTGACAGACGACTGATTACTCTGGGACTCAAAGGTATTTTCAAAGCGAAAAAGAATCCTTTGCTGTGGGTTGAGTCTATGATTAATGCTCCTACTCACACAAACTTTTTTGAGAACAGAGCAACAGACTATGCACGTGGTGCCACAACAGGTACCTGGGATGAAATATGGGCCTAAAATGGCTACAGTATTACGCTAAGATAGCAGAAGAAACAGCAAAACTATCTACAGCAAAGAAACTACAAGTAGGGTGTGTCATTGTAAAAGACAACAGGATACTTTCTATTGGTTACAATGGTATGCCCTCTGGTTGGAGCAACGAGTGCGAAACATCAACAGAAGATTTAGATTATACACTCACGTTTAATCAAAAGTATTTGAGAACTAAACCAGAAGTATTACACGCAGAGGCAAATGCCCTGATGAAGTTGTGCAAGTCAACAGATTCTAGTGAAGGTGCTACATTATTTGTAACACACTATCCCTGTATTGAATGTGCTAAACTCATTTATCAGGCAGGCATTTCTCAAGTGTACTATATAAATGAATACAACGCTTCAAAGGGAAGCGGATATAATTTTTTACGAGAGGCAGGAATAGAAGTATGTCAAATAAAAAAAGAATAGAAAATTATTGTGAGCGTTGTGGTGGCGAATTCACGGTTACCTATGACCAGGACGATAATATTGACGAACCACTCTTTTGTGTGTTTTGTGCAGAAAGACTTTTTGTAGATGAACTGGATTTTGAGGATGATTGATCATGTCAGGAAAATGGCACGGTGGGAAAGGTGATTGGTTTAGAAAAGTAGATCAATCCAAATACAACGAAAACTGGGAAAATATTTTCGGTAAAAATAAGGATATAAATAGTGTATCTAATGATGAGGATACACTTGATGCCCAGGAAGAAAACACGGAAACCGAAAGAGAAACAGATCCATAGAGTTTATTGCACATATTTTCCTAATGGTAATTATTATATAGGATACTCTGGCAAAACACAGAGGCTTTATGAAAAATATTATGGTAGTTCTAAGTATGTTACAGAATATGAGGGTGAACTTACAAAGGAAACTATTGCTGAGTTTGAGAAGAAGTCTCATGCTAAGATGCAGGAGTTTCTATTACAGTGGCAACAACGTCACGATCCGAAATGTCTAAACTCCATGCTAAACATAAGACTGAACAAAGAGCCATTGGCTGATTTTGTTCCTAAAGAGTGGAAACCTAAATGTTCTTCATATCACTATTGATATTATCAGCACTTTCTGTATCTGTAGTAGCAGGGTGGTTTTCAATTGTAGGTCTCATGGCAATCTTTCCAGGAGTGCCTGTACCTATTCTAACTATGGGTGTGGTACTTGAGGTAGCTAAACTAGTCACAGCATCCTGGGTATACCGGAACTGGCAAACAGCAAAGTTGTTACATAAGGTCTACTTGACTTTATCTGTAATTGTGTTATCATTTATTACAAGTATGGGAATCTATGGGTTCCTATCTAAAGCACATATTGAACAAACTATTACAATGGGTGGCGACAATGCTCTACAGATAGAGAGCATTGAAAGGAGAATAGGCAACGAGAGGCGTGTCATCACGGATGCTGAGAATGTCATTACTAGTTTAGATGCCTCTGTACAAATTCTCCAAGACTACGATAGGATACGAGGCCCTGATGGTGCATTGGCCGTTAGAGCTTCACAGGCAGAAGAAAGACAAGGACTCAATGCTTCTATTGAGCAGGCAATTCAGAATATTGAATCACTTGAGGATGATTTACGGCCACTTAGACAGACGGCATTACAGCAAGAAGCAGAAGTTGGCCCGGTAAAATACATTGCGGCACTTATATATGAAAATCCTGAAGAAATGCTTGACAACACGGTACGAATTGTAGTAATATTAATAGTGTTAGTGTTTGACCCATTAGCAATTTTACTTGTGATAGCGGCCAACCAGTCATTATTACAACGTAGAGGTGAACAAATATCCTTTGTCACAATTGATAATGTAGAGCCTGAACCAGAAGATTTTGGTATTGATCCTGATATAGATGGTGATGGCGTGTCTGATTTGACTGATACAGAAGTGGAACAGTTTAATCGTTTAGACAGAAGTTTAAGAAGCAAATTGAGTTGGTTAATAGATAAAAAAGGAAAAAATGATGCCTAATGTAACACAATTTCACCCCCGCAGAAATGAAGAGTCTTGGCACTCCGAAGTAAAAAGTTATTTAGTTGCCGGAAGTTGTCAATTTACCTTTCAAAAAGTTGACGGTTCTATCCGTAACTTGACCTGCACCCTGGAAGAATCAGTGGTACCCACCGTAAAAGGACAAAAGACTCCGCCACAAGGTTGTTTTACAGTTTTTGACACTGTAAACAATGGCTGGAGAACTATCAAGCACGATAAAATCATAGATTTTAAAGTTTTATAAAAAAACACTTGACTTCTTCATTATTTTGTCTTATAATTATAGATGAGATAATGAAGGAGTCCTTCCATGGCAAAAGCAAAACGAACACGTAGCACATATGTGTTACCAGAACCTAAGTGGGCAGAATTTAAGTTGCTCACCGATGAAACAGAACGAGAAAAAGCACTGCACTACTGTCTGTATTTCGCACACTATGAGATACAAGACAAGGCAGGTGTCGTACATTTTAAGAAGTGGGCGAAGGTAAATTGGGATAAAGATACTGTATCTAAAATCCTAACCCTGCCTGATACTGCTTTCCATCCGGTTGCTAAATATTTCTACTGCTGGAACAAGTTGGGTTGGTTGACAGAATCTACCTTAAACTTCATGCTACAGCAGAAAGATGTTTGGCTGTCAAAAGCATCTTCCTATATAGAACAAAAGGAAGAAAAACCCAAAGTTGTAAACATACGAGAGAATCTCAATCAGTTTGCTATAGGTGTAGACGATTCTATTGAACGCATCATTCATGGCACACAGATGACAAACTACAAGGATTTTGTAGAATCATTCAAACTCAACAATGCTGAGACAGGTCAAGCTGTTACTATTGTAGATGAGTTTGCTATGGAGTTTAGAGAACTCGCTGAGGGAACAGACGAGCAGTTAGCAGAAGGGTACTCACACGTTAAAAGAGCTACACTTAAACACTTGCTAGCTTTCTTTGATGGTATTACTACAGGCCTCATGGAAACTAAGCAGGCTAAAAAGATTACACGTATCAGACGTAAGCGTCCTGTTGACAAGAATAAACTTGTACGTAGGTTGAAGTACACCAAACAGCACGAGGAATATAAGTCAATTGATCCTGTTGAGATCATAGGCGCTAGTGAGGTATGGGTGTATGACATTAAGCGTAAGCGTATTGGTGTGTATGCGTCAGAGTATGCCAACACTTTGGGTGTTAAAGGTACAGTTATTGACAATTACTCCCTTGGTAAATCATACGAAAAGACAGTCCGTAAGGAAGAGCTAGTTAAGTCTTTCATGGAATGTCGTAAGAATGGCTTACACGGATTCATGGATAAGATACGAGGCAAGAAGTTTCCAGCCAAATCCCGTGTACAAGCAACAATGATTTTGCTGAGGGTAATCAAATGAGAAAGGGATTAATTGTAGTAGATTTTAATCAAGTTGCTATAGCAAATTTTATGGCTGAGATTGGTCATCGTGGCGGAGTAGATGTACAGGTAGACCTATTACGCCATATGATAATCAATACCTTGCGTTCCTATAAAGTTAGGTTTGGTAACGAGTTTGGTGATCTTGTTATTGCTTGCGATAATAGACATTATTGGAGACGTGGTATATTTCCATACTATAAAGCACACCGTAAGAAAGACAGGGAAAAGTCTGATTTTGACTGGAATGCTATATTTGAAGCTCTAAATATCATAAAAGGAGAATTGGATGAAGTATTCCCATATCCTGTTATTGATGTAGCCGGTGCAGAAGCCGATGATGTTATCGGTACCCTTGCTGAACATAGTCAGAAATTAGGAGAACCTGACCAGTTGTTTGGTGACCCAACATCCGTACCTTTTCTTATTATCAGTGGTGACCATGACTTCAATCAGTTACAGAAATGGGACAACGTGAAACAGTTTGCACCTGCATTTAAGAAGTGGATTAAAATTAAAGGTCCTGCAGATGAAGTCCTGATGGAACATATTATTACAGGAGATAAGGGTGACGGCATTCCTAATATGTTATCACCTGATGATTGTTTTGTAGAAGGCATTAGGCAGAAACCTATACGTAAGCATTTACTTGCAGAGTGGAAGTCTAAGCCGCCTGAGGAATGGGTTACGGCTGATATGTCACACGGATACAATCGTAATCGTATGCTTGTTGACCTCACACAAACTCCTCAGGAGATTAAAGATAACATTATAAATAGTTACGAATTACAAAAAGGTAGAGATAAAAGTGGGTTGCTAAACTTTTTTATCAAGAACAAAATGAAAAACATGATGGATTGTATTGGAGATTTCTAATGGCACAAAAATTTAGACAGATAGATGAAGGATTTACTTGGGTATTCAAAGCAGCATCAGCTAAAGATAAAGCTGAAAGATTGAAAGAATGGGCCAGAGAATGTCAACCGGTAGTTCCCATTGTTAGGATGGGTGTGGGTGCAGAAAAACCAGATTGGAATTTACCTGAGGGTATGCCTGATTTAACTAAACTTCAGGAAGATATTCCTGAAGGTATGGGACAAACTACACTGGTGTTAGAATGGCGTAGGGTAATAGGATTTACTACTCCTGGTAGTAATATGAACGCACTGTCTCCTGTCAAGCGTGAGCAACAGTGGATCAATACCTTGGAAGCTATTCATCATAAAGAAGCAAAAATACTCACAGCAGTTAAAGATGGGACACTCTTAGAGCTATACCCCGAATTGGAAAAGGTATTACCTTTAATAGGTATAACTGAATACAATAAGGTAGTTAAGAAGAGGACTAGAAAGAATGCTAAGAAAGCTGCATGACTGGTGGATAAAACTCTGGAGAGAGGAGTATCTACTAAACATTTTTTATCCAGGGCAAAAGATTACTTCACCGGATGGTACCGTAACAGAAGGTTCCGTTGAAAAATCCTTTCCTGCTAAAAAGATTACAAAACATTCACCGAAACATTTTGTTTGGATTGATTTGGAAAATAGAGTACACGAATTGAAATTCATAGAGCCAGTAGTGTATCATATTATAAAAATATACTAGGTTGTTATTATGCAAATAAAAGAGATGCTTGCAGAACAATTAGAGTCTTACATAAAAGATGATAAAGTTAGACCTAATATAACGGCAGAATTTAGATGTTGTTCTAGTCTTGGTAGACGTTCGTATTCACTTGTAGATGGTAACGATATTAAAGCTATAATTTGTGTAGCTAATGGTTATTTCATACCTAAAAATGAGGATGAGCTTGAACAAATAGCATACGGAAAAAATAACAAAGAGTATTTTATGGTACCTTATACTATTTGGTCATATGCACCTGGCGCTGGAAGAACATTGATAGTTGGTTTGATAGAAAATATTAGAAAAGAAATTAGAAGAACGGGGCAGAAGAAACCTAGAGTAGTAACAATGTCACCTAAAACAGTAATGGCTAGAAGATTTCACACAAAAAACGGTGCTATTCTAATACAGGAAAATGAAGAATCGTATAACTTTGAGTATACGATCTAATTTGGTTTATACGGATCGTAGAACTTACCTAATTGATAACCCTCAGGCACAGGATCATTCTCTGGTATAGCAGTGTAACCCTGAGGGTTACAAATATATTTGTATTTGCCTCTTGCTAATCTAGACTTAGACATTTTTAGTTTTGTAGTATAGGAATGTTTCCTATTCCAAAAGTTATTATCAGTGCCTCTGTTTTGTCCTGTTCTACTTTTTTTGATCTTTAGGCGGTGTGATTCTTTCAAACCATTCTTGTGTCCATGATTGGCTTTGACAGCAGCACTGATCTTATCCTTTGTCTCCTGTGTGTGTTTACTACGCTTACGTGCTTTGTCAGTAGAAAACTCTATACCTTCCTTCTCAGCATACTCACGCAACACTTCAACAGCATTGGCACGACGGACAAGCTCCCTAGGTTTAGGAACACTCTCTACGTCCTTTGCTTCTACTAGATAGTAGCCATCTCTGGTGTTGAAAATAAAATAAGACTTCATTACTTGGCTATTACAAATTTTCCTGAAGCGATAGATCTGGATGTGCTATATTCAAATACTAATTTTGCAAACTTCAATCCGTTTTTGCTTTTAAAAAATTCCATTAGCACAGGACCAGTCGCTGCCATTATTGTTGTTGCACTCACATTACCTCTTGCCCAATTGAATTTGTTATATTTTCCAGGGTTAATTTTAGATAATGCTTGTTTTTGTGGAGTCAAAGTTTTCATCTCATCTTTAAATTTTAAGAATGCTTTATCATATTCACGTTTGAACTTAGCGGCAGCAGTTGTATCTAAGGTTTCCATAACCTTAGATATAAGATCAGCTGAACCTATCTGCCCTTCTCTAGCGTTACCTCTATCAGGTATATACTCTGCCGCGTATTTCTTACTTGAAGGATCATGTCTAAACTTTAATGTGCCAGTAACCGGACCCACCGATATTTTTACTTGTAAGTCCCTTGCCTGTTTTTTTGGTGTGGCCTTCCATTTTTCAAAAGGCAATACTTTATAAGGAGTCCAGACGATATCTTTTATTTTCAAGCTGTTTATATATTTTTCTTCATCTGATCTCACAAAGTTGACTTCTTTAATGGTTACTGAACTAGCAGCCTGTTTCAGTGATAGCGGTAGTAAATCACCGGAATCAATAAGATCACCTATCATACCATTTAACAGTGTAAAACTAAAAGCCTTTTTACTTTTTGGTGTGTTGTATTCTTTTATTGTTGCTTTTATTGTACTTTTAGCTTTTTTGCTACCAAAGTATATATCAGCAGGCGACCATTTATTAACGTCACCGAACTTCATGGTGCCTCCTACTGCAACCACATCAGCCTCATTTGCTATTTTAAAAAGTGCTTCTATGTTGGTCATTACTTCATCATCACCTCTAAAATAATATAAATTCTGAAAGTCTGCAGACTCAATGTCTTTAAAGTCTGAATCTATTGAGGATATCTCTTCCATCATCTTCTTGGCGATTAGAACTGTAGAAGTATACCATTTTTTATTTTTGGGGTCGCCCAACCATTCTGTTATTTGATCTAATGAAAATTTAGCACCACCTTTATAGTGGGCATAGATTCGAGGATATGATTTATTCATAGCTTTTTTAAGTGTATTGTTTTCCATTAAGGAATCGAGATCTGGATACTTTTTTATATCCATTAGCTTTGTTGTTTCTGTTTTGCCTAAATAGTCCGCCATAGCACAAAATAGTGCTTGAGCTGATTCAGCATATGAAGTATCATCGGCCATTGGTAACTCCTTGATTTTGTTACTATTTATAAGTCATTGTTATATAAGCGCTTTTAGTTCTTGACTTTTTGGAAAAAGGCTGTATAGTGCGCACTGTAAACAACCAAAAGAGGAAAGTAAATTATGTTTAAATTATCAATCAATGAACGTATTACACGTTATCTTGAAAACTATAATGAAAACAATAAGTTACAGTATATACCTGTACACCCTGAGGATTACGAAATCCTCTTACGAAACAATGAGTTACAAAACTATTCACTTCCTATAGTGAAATTAGGAGAAATTTACGAGTCCACACACACATAATTTCCTACATTTTGAGCTAGGTTCGTAAGTCATTGATTTCTCGTTAAAAAAGTTGTGTGAAATCAATGACCTAGCTCAGTGGAAAGTTGGTAAAAAGTGAAAATAATGCTTGACTTTTCGGAAAATTACTGTATAATAAGCACTATAAAATCAAACAAGAGGAAAGATTATGCCATATTTCACCTACACTAAAAACCCAATTGGTGTCTTCTATGAGAAAGACACCGGAAACTATTTTGAGTATTCAGTTAATGACTGTCCAGAATTCACTGGCAACCGAGAATTTTATCCACATAAGGTTTGGGTAGGAGGCGAGGGCGTTTGCGGTATGTGGGGCTATAGATATGCGAATGTCAAAAAAACAGTCGCTTATATCATAGTAGACGAGGGTCCATGTGGCCCAATCCTCGAAAAATGGGATCTGAAAAAGAATATTACCTATCGTGTAAGTGCTTGATTGTCAAGCGCTTTTAGTGGAAGAAAATGCTTGACAATTCGGAAAATTCGTGTATAATAAGCAGTATAAAGTAAAAGTTTTCAATAAAGTCCTAGGAGGACACTTAATATGCGTACATTCGCTTACATTCAAGACCCTGGACACGGCTGGTTACGTGTACCACATTCAGAGTTTGCTCCGTTCACGGAAATTCATTCTCTGGTTTCTACTTACTCTTATCAGTCAGACAAGTATGTCTTCCTGGAAGAAGATGCAGATATGCAGCTCTTTATTGATGCTCGCACTAATGCAGGACTTGTCACTAAGGTCAAGCCATATCAGAACAAGTCCCGCGAGTCCAAGATTCGCAAGTATGACAGTTACAAACGGCCTGAGGCTATTTTGACTGTAGACTCTACTGAAACTGATTCAGTATTTGTTGAAGCTGCTTAGGGTCTTCCTCTCCCTAAGCAAACCCTTAGCCCCCGGCAACGGGGGCATTTTTTTGTTATTAATTGTAAGGACTTAATATTATGTGGAATCAATTTTCAGCTCAAGCAACAACCTCAGTCGTCGGTTCACGTCTATCTAATTGGGAAATGGCCAATGGTATGGATCGACATGATCTCAAGTCTGATGGTAAACTACAATCAGCAGCTACTCTTAGAGAAGTTACTAGCTATAAGCCTACTACCCTAGGTGCTATATTGTCAAGCGATAAGTTTATTAAATTTGATTTGCTTGCTCGCAATGTTGTTGGTGAGGGCTATGAACTCAATGCTAAGGTACACGCAGGAGCTAATGGTAAAGTACAGGAAATCAAAACTGCTGACGGCAAGCGTTTCCGTCAAGTAGGAACCTCTTACTATGGTAACATAGATGATTAAAATTAGCTTACGAGGCGGAACTAAAACCCAGCGTAATCTAACGGAACGAGCTTCTAGATATATTATTAAGCAGCTCCTCCCACGTAAAAGATCGTTGGATTTAGATATAAACATACGTAATCTTTTGATAGAGGATGCGGCAGGATATTGTTTGCACGTGCAAAAAAATGAATTTGAGATTGAGCTTCATAACAGAGGCAATCTATATGATTATGTTTCTTATTTAGCCCATGAACTTGTGCACCTGAAACAATATTGCCGCAGACATCTTGTAACCCGTCAAAGGAGAGAATTTTGGATGGGTGAAGAAATGACTGGTCTGGCATATAGTAAACAACCGTGGGAAAAGGAAGCATGGTCGTTACAGTATCATTTAGCTAAAGACTTTATCAAGGAGGAGCTAAACATTACAATAAAAGAATCTAAAGATCTATCACCTAGAACCATGAAACAAATGGATTGGGATTTGGAACACAAGGTTTTGACAAGAATCTGTGAGGTAAAAGGTGAATAGAACAAGACAAAGACAACAATATTCGGAATTTTTGAGGAAATCAAATGAAAACAGAAAAAGTAATATTAACGGATTGCGACGGATGCGCACTCGATTGGGAATGGGCGTTTCACAGTTGGATGGAACACCACGGTCACACAGTCAAGGAAGAAGGCCATTACAAAGTCTCAGAGATGTATGGAATCGACTGGTCAATAGGAAAGACTCTAGTAAGGACATTTAACGAGTCAGCAGCGATAGGGTTCCTCCCTCCGTTACGAGACGCTCAGTATTTTATTAAGAAGCTACATGAGCAACACCAATACAAGTTTATTTGTATTACTAGCTTGAGTTTAGACCCTCACGCACAGAAGTTGCGTGAACGTAATCTAGCAAAGATATTCGGTCCTAATACATTCCAAGAGGTTGTATTCTTAGACTGCGGTGCTGACAAGGATGAGGTACTAGCAGACTACGGATCACGCTATCAAGGTCATGTATGGATAGAAGACAAGCCAGCAAACGCTGATATAGGTTCAGCGTGTGGACTAGATAGTATATTAGTAGAACACGGTCACAATATGGATTACAGTGGCCCTGCTAAAATTATGAAGAACTGGGAGGCGATATATAATTATGTCATATCCAACTGAATGCCCTAACTGTAAAATAAGTCTAGTAGGTGATCTAGTCTGGGAGCATTTCTTTCGTATTGAAAAGGATGAGGCGAAAGCAGACGAACTTGCTGAGGCGTATGGGGCTAACAGAGAACAAGGACATTTTAATAACGCTATAGCAATTTACGATAGAGGCAAAGATAGAACAGTAGCGTGGCAATGTCCTGATTGTGAACATAGATGGGATAGAGAATGAATATAGAAATATTTGATTATATGTGCCAAGCCATTATCACTTGCTGTGGTATAGGCTCGCTTTACTTTATGGCATCAAAAGATGCACACAAGCGTCTGCTTGCTGGTTGTATAGGTTTGTTTGGCGAGCCCTTTTGGTTTGCCACAGCATATATTAATGACCAATATGGTGTAATGTTATTGGTATTTGTTTATGGTGCTGGTTGGTTGAGAGTCGTGTGGACTAACTATTGTGAGGTATATGGTAACCCCTTTGACTTTGGAATTTTATGAGAATACTTATATTAGGCGATAGTTTTGCTGCTGACTGGACAATAAAATATCCAGATAGTAAAGGCTGGCCTAATATGCTTGCCGAAGAAGGACACGCTGTAGTAAACTTAGCACAGGCAGGTGTGAGTGAATATAAAATATTAAAACAAGTTGAAAACCTACCTAAAGGATATCTCGGATATTTTGAATTAGTTATTGTGAGTCATACTAGCACATATAGAGCGCATACAAAAAGTCATCCTATACACGCAGGAGACAGTATCCACAATCATGCTGATCTTATATTTACTGATATTGAACATCACCGGAAAAAGTGGAGAAACATTTTTAACCGCTCATTGAAAGCTGCTTATGATTATTTCTTATACCATTTTGATGAGCAATACCAAGAAGATATCTATAGATTGATACGAAAACAAATAAACGAAAAGCTTGCTGGTATTCCTAGTATTGCTTTAAATGTTTTGAATATAAATCAAGATCTCATAACGGAAAAGAATGTGGTTGATCTTTTAGATATAATACAAGACAATCCTGGCCTTATGAATCATCTTTCACCGAAAGGAAATAGATTAGTGTGTGACAGGATGCTTGACACCATAAGATCTATGTAATATAATTATATAATGGTTATATGTATTTGTAATAATGTACGTACAGGTGAGACTGATAGGTATCACCTGATTGGCACCAACTGTGGGAAATGTAAAATGACTGGAATAAATAATAGCGAAGTAGAAAGATTTTTGAGAAACCTGTTAGACCCTGAAATGTATGGTCATGCAGTAACCGGAGAAGTACGTGATGAGGCTAGAAAGCTACTTGGTATGGCACCCGTAGAAACATCTAATCCCAATTGGGAGATTAACGAAGGAGTATAGCTATGGAACTCGATCTCATCTATTATTTTATCACATTCTTTTGTACAGCCGGCGGTTGTTATACCGGGTTTTATAAAGGAAGACGCGATGGTGTGGAATCATTTATATCATTCTTAGAATCTCGTACAAACCGTAAGAATGAAGTAAAACTACGCATCTCAAAAAATGATGTGGAGTTTCTCAATGTACCTGATTGAAGAATCATTAGAAGAACTTAATTATCTACAAGAAGAAGCAGAGAAAGAAAATAGAAAAAACTTGTTAAGAAGTCTACCACCGGGTCATGTACTCGGTGTTAAACTTCCTGCTACATTAGAATGGTACCCATCTGATACCAAAGAGAACTTTGAAAAAGCATCTAAAGCGCACCAAGAGTATTGGAAGAACTATCATATAGATTATAAGCTAAACTCATACGGGTTTAGGTGTGATGAATTTCCTGAAAAGGAAGAAAAAGAATCCATTGCCTTTTTGGGTTGTTCTGTTCCTTTTGGTATAGGTGTGCCTAAAGAATATTCATTTACAACACTATTATCCAAGCAAATGGGATTAAAGGAATTTAATTATTCTAATCCAGGTGGTAGTTTAGATTGTTGCTATAGATTATATAAGGAATGGCAACCTATACATAAATCTAAATATACGGTTCTAATGCTACCCTCATTAAGTCGATTTGAGATTGTAACACCCCAGCTTGTAGAAAGAATCGGAATGTGGGCACTAGATGGCATGACTGAAAACAAACGAGAACTAATGTTAGATAAGTTTTTTAATAACTCAGAGATAGTACAAAGAGCCAAGAAAAACCTAGATGCTATTAAACATATTGCATTGGATACTGAAAGCACTTTGATTATTGTTAATAGGGCTTTATCTAGAATATTACCTTATTTTCAAGGTAGAGATGATATTCATCCTGGTATTGAGTGGAATGAAAGAACACAATTACGAATAAAGGCCTTGATTGATAATGCACAGTGAATTAAGACACGTACAGAGAAGCTGGGTTAAAATAGATTCTCCTGAATTTAATGGACTAAGTGACTCAGAAAAAGCAATAGAAAGGAATAGTCTGATGAATATAGAATCAGGCGATCTTTCCCTACCCGGTACATTCAATTGGTATCCTTCAGACTCATATACGGAATTCCAAAGACTATCTAAAAAACATAAAGCAAAGTGGAAAGATGTAGAGCTAACGTACAAGCTAAACTCATATGGCATGAGAATGGAAGGCAATCCTACTCCTGGCAATAATATATTGTTTTTAGGTTGTAGCCTGACATTTGGTATAGGTGTTCCTAAAGAGACATCGTGGCCTTATCTAGTATCTAAACAAATGAATATGGGTGAAATCAACATGGGCAATCCTGGTGGATCCTTAGATGCACTATTTAGATTATACAATACTTGGCAATATGAACTTCAAGCTCCTATTACTTGTTTACTGATACCACCTCCATATAGAAAAGAAAAAATAGTGGAATCCATGGACGGTGATTTGCTGATAACTAAGATACTTATGTCGGCTATTAATCACATGACCTCACCTGAAATGCAAGCAGTGGCATTACAGACGGTTAATGATGTGGAAATGTATATGAATGAGAAAAGAAACATAGACGCTATAAAGAATATAGCACATGAGACTAACTCCAAATTAATTATTGTAGACAGCCATAGCTTATCCCCAAAAGAATACAATAAAGGTACAATAGCTAGAGATAATGGCCATCCTGGTTTCTACTGGCATGAAAAAGTTGCTGAGAGGTTTGTAGATGAAATATCAAATCAACGAGGATGATAAAGAATTAAAGTCTGTACAAAGGACATTCTTTGATAATGTTAAAGGTAAAACACTAGACGAACCTGGTTTAGAATCTGTAACCGGGGATTTTCTTTTGCCCAACAAGTACAAGTGGTATCCTTCAGACACTGAAACCCACTTTAAGTCACTGTCGGCCGAGCATCAAGCAAAGTGGAAAGATGTAGAGTTTGTTTATTTTCTAAACGAGTTTGGCATGAGAACTCAGCATAGCATGACTGCTGACAGAGATAGTATTTGTTTCATTGGTTGTTCTATGACGTTTGGTCTCGGTATGCCAAAGGAAAACACTTGGACACATCTACTCGCAAAGCAGCTAGGACTAAACGACATCAACATGGGCAATCCTGGTGGATCCTTAGAT